>TARA_R110002073_G_scaffold2950_1_pt1 | contig 20708 bp, 14 predicted proteins | sample TARA_R110002073 | Tara Oceans TARA_R110002073 (sample SAMEA4397174) | marine metagenome | biome: Polar Biome; feature: [DCM] deep chlorophyll maximum layer (ENVO:01000326); material: water (ENVO:00002006), including particulate matter (ENVO:01000060) such as... | depth 40 m | reverse complement strand
TGTGGCACCCTTGCGATCGGAGGGCCGAATATTTTGCCCGAAGCAGAAATGAACCGAATCCTGGAGCTCTTTAAATCCTATGGGCAAGCCCGCGAGTAGATTGATCTGTATCGATTGTCTTAGGTGGGATTGAGTTTGTCGAAACAAAGATTCTCTTCGATGGTTTTTACCTCAATACCACTCTCCCTTGCTGCAAGCAGAATGCCGAGCAGTACTTCATTTTCTACTGATGGGTTTTCTACTGATGGGTTTTTTTCTGGCCGGTTTTTTCTATTCGGTGAATTGCATTGACGCTCTTGCCGTTGAACAAATTCGACCGTGAGAATTGGCTCCAGGATTCTAGTCGACAATGTCTGATTGCCGACGGCCGCCTCAACATTGTTGATCAGTAATAAAAACAAACTGAAAACCAGAACTCGCATAGGGTGCCTTTTTATTGGTTGGAAATAGATTACCAAAGGCGAATCACTTCCGGTGGAAATTTACAGAGGCACTAGCGGTTTCATCGAATTTTGTTGGGCTCCCGTTTTAATCGTTAGTACCTGATCTGGATCGCGAGATCACTTTTGCTGACAAAAACGCAGACTAATAAATGGCGGTAAAAAGCAGCCTTTACCATAGAGCTGCCCCGGGACGTTGTTAACCCAGCATTGGCCGCGCTTCCCCATTGCAAAGGAGTCGGTTGAATTTTCCACGGCCTATTGCGCGGGCTTATGGATATGACGGGCAAGTAGTCAGGCGTTACAGGGGAATTGCAGTGCCCGCAGCATTTGTCGACACTGGATTCTGTTGAACTTTCGGGTAGAGTTCTTTCAAGAGATTTAGCATCGTCATGGTAGAACGTCGGTCTGTTGCTTCGTGCAGGTGTCCCGGAGGGCCAATGGTGGGTGGTAGGGCAAACCCATGGGGTGTGTTTGCATGATCGTTGAATATCCAATCCACACCTGCGGTATTCATTTCGTCGTAAAACCTTTGTTTATGTTCAGGTAAGACAAGGTGATCTTCAGCGCCGTTTTCAATTACAACAACGGTATTCGTGTTGTGCTTGTTGTCGCAGATTTTAAGGGGCGGGCGCCCAACACCAAAATTGCCAGGACTTGGGTCTTCTCCGGTTTGGAGCAGGCCATGGAAGGATACAACGCCAGCAAAATCAAGACCTCCTCTAACGGCCTCGAGTACCGCAACGCCGCCAAAACAATATCCGATTGCACTCGGGGACACTGATTGATCAACGGCTGGATGTGCCATGCCGGCTCGACGCCATGCTTCGATCAAATCGCGAAAATATGTGTAGTCGTGGTCACAGGAGACCATGCCTGCAAAACATTTTTTCTGGTACTCGGGAATACGCTCAGCGTTTTCCGGCCAGGTGCGTTCGCCGGCTGGGACAATTTCTCCGTACATGTCGACGGCAAGGCCAACATAACCAAGTCGTGCTAGATATTCTGCGACATCAACATCAAAGAATTTGAGCCCTTGATAGTTATGAATCACGAGTACAAGTGGTCTGGGTCCGGCTGAGTCTGCTGGCGCGACCAGGTGGCCAAGGAATTTGTTGTCACCGAGCGTTAGCGGTATATCCGCCCGTTGCAGTTCCGGGGCGTCTGGCCAGTCTTTGATACTCATTCTTGCCTCACTCTTGGTATTCACTCAATAGTTTTTTTTTGGAGCGCTAATTAATGCTGCGTCCGTCTTCGGGCCAAAACGGTTTTCTAAGTTCAGTCTTCAGAATCTTGCCGGCGCCGGACAATGGCAACGGTTCGTCCTGAAAGGATATGGAACGCGGGCATTTAAAACCGGCAATCAGCGTTTTACAGTGATTGATGAGTTCCTCCGCTGTTACCTGCTGGTCTGCATGGGGCATGACTACCGCGTGTACCTGCTCACCCCATTTTTCATGGGGTATACCAATAACGGCACATTGGCTTACGGCGGCGTGTTGATACAGTGCATTCTCAACTTCCGCTGAATAAACATTTTCTCCCCCAGAGATAATCATGTCTTTGACGCGATCGACGATAAACAAAAACCCATCTTCATCAATATATCCGCCATCACCAGTGTGGAGCCAACCATCGACGATTGCTTTGGCGGTTTGTTCTGCCATATTTCGATAGCCCTTCATCATGTTTGGGCCGCGCATACAAATTTCACCCACAACCCCCGCTTCAACGGGCTTGTTATCTTCATCAAAAATTGCCAAATCAACACCAGGGATAGCCTGCCCAGCGGCTTTTATCTTCCCCGCCAAAGGACCTTCAAAGGTGTGTCTATCGGCAGCCAAAACCGTGATCACTGGTGCCGTTTCCGTTTGTCCATAGGCTTGATAAAAACTCGCTTTTGGTAGCTCTTGCATGGCTTTTTTAATCACGGCCTCAGGCATCGGTGAGGCGCCATAGAGCACCGCCCGTAAGCTTGATAGATCGTAATTGCCAATGGCAGGGTGATTCACAAACATGTTAATCATGGTGGGCACCATGATCATGCGTTCAATTTTGTGTTGAGCAACTCCTTCCATGGTTGCCACCGGATCGAAGCCGGGTTGAAAATAGTTTGAGCCACTGATGACAACGGAAGTCATGCTGACGCAGGCGTCGGCAATATGGAACATGGGTGCCACGTGGAGAATGTTATCTCCCGGCAATGCATTGAGTAAGGGTGCTGCCTGCATCGCATTTACTACCAGATTGTTGTGGGTCAGCATGACGCCCTTGGACCTGCCCGTTGTGCCACCGGTGTAAAACAAACCGGCAACATCGTCTCCACATCGGCCGACATCAGCGATGGCATCTGCTGAAACCAGTTCCTGATAGGTGGAGCAGTATTCTGGTACTTCACCTTCATCAATAAAAACAAAGTGTTCGACATGCTCCAATTTTTCTCGAATCGAGTCTATGAGTGGTGCAAAGGTTGAATCCACTAATAAGACCTTGGCTTCGGAGTCGTTTAACCAATACACCACCTCTGGACCGGCAAGGCGTGTGTTAATCGGTTGGAATACGCCGCCGGCCCAGGGCACGGCGAACATAAACTCAAAATAGCGGTCACTATTTAGCGCAAGAATTGCCACTGATGTGTATGAACCCACACCCAGTTTCTGTAAGCCGCCGGCAAATTTTGCAATCTTGCCATTAAACTGTGCCCAGGTTTGTTCCCTGTCATCCATGGATGTCGCAATCATATTCGGTTCAGTTTGGCCGAGTCTCTTGATGAGCTGTGTCATTGCAAACATGGTGATGTCTCCGTCAAGCCGATTAAATTTTTATTAGGATAAGAAACATATCATTTAGCAACAAGGGTTGCTGCAATAGTTGTGATGATAATTGCCTGACTAAGGGGCAATCACCAGGTTTTACAGTTCTATGGCGAACGATTAAGCTGGCTGCCTATTCAAAGGATACAGCCTGTGACTTCACAACAGGTATTGATTGCAGGGGGAGGCATCGGCGGTCTAACAGCAGCCCTATGCCTTGCGAAAAAAGGCTTTGAGGTGGCTGTGTTCGAGCAGGCACCAGAATTGGTTGCGATTGGCGCCGGTATTCAGCTGTCTCCGAACTGTACCAGGGTACTCCACGATCTGGGTTTGGAGGCTGAGCTGCGCAAGTATGCCTTTCTACCTGAAGGTACGCAGTTTAGAAATTGGCGTACTGGGCAAGTGATAGGAGAGTCTGCTCTAGGTGAAAGTGTTATTCAGAAATACGGTGTGCCTTATTACCATATTCACCGGGGTGACCTACTAAAGGTGCTTTGCGATGCCGTGGAGCAGACAAGAAAAGTACAAATCAATACTGATGCAAGGGTCGATTCATTTAGTCAAACCGAGAACCGGGTTCTGCTAAATACAAAGCAGGGCGACTTCTCCGGTGATATTTTGATTGGCGCCGACGGTATTCATTCGACAGTTCGCACGGGGCTCTGGGGTGAAGAGAAGCCTGATTTTACTGGGAATATCGCCTGGCGAGCACTTGTCCCAACGGAAAGGTTGCCTCCTCGTCTGATTCGGCCGATGTCGACAGCCTGGTGGGGACCGGGTAAACACTTTGTTCATTATTATGTGCGGGGTGGAACCTTAGTGAATTGTGTTTGTGTGGTTGAGAAGCGAGGCTGGGAAGTAGAATCCTGGACCGAGCCCGGCGATGTCTCAGAGCTCAAGCATGATTTTTCTGGCTGGCACGAGGACATCCAACAATTAATTAATCACGCGGATAGTGATTCCCTCTTCAAGTGGGCTTTGTATGATCGGGCTCCCATGTCCCGTTGGGGCCAGGGTCGTGTTTCGCTATTGGGTGATGCCTGTCATCCGACCCTACCCTTTATGGCGCAGGGTGCAGCAATGGCAATTGAAGATGCAGCTGTATTAGCGGGCTGTCTTGAAGACCAGAATCTTGTCGAAAACCTTAACCGATACGAGATGTTGCGCCGACCTCGAACTGCGAGCATTCAAAACGGTTCACGCCGCAACGCAAAGGTATTTCATCTGTCCGGTATAAAAGCATGGTTGCGAAATCAAGCGGTCGGAATTGCAGGAGACCGTGTGATGGATCAATTGTTCAGGTATAACGCCCTGGAGGCTGTCGATAATAAAATTTGATACAGAAGAGACAAAAAAGAGATACGTATGACAGAAGGTCCCGGTGAGTTAGATATTCAAGATGTTGGCGGTTTCACTATTGCAAAATCCTACAAGCTTGATGCCAGAAAAATTATGGCCTATGCGGCGTCTATTAATGATACCAACGAGGCTTATTTTGATGACACGCGAGCTGATGGTTTAAGTGTTCATCCGGCAATTAGTTTTGCACTCCAATGGAATACACGATTTCGACCTGATTTGCCGCCCAACACGCGAGCCGCTCCCTTTGGCGTCCATGCGGAAACCGATTTACGGATCCATAAACCGTTTCAACAAGATCAGATTGTGACGGTTCAGGGCCAACTAATTTCACGGCGTAAGATTCCGCCAGGTGTTTTTAGTGTTGATCGTTTTCGGATGACCAATAGCCGGGGTGAGCTTTTAGCAGAATTGGATTATAACGGCATCACCAGAGGCGCGACGTTAAATGGACCTGACGCAAGCCTCGAGCCTTCACCGGTAGTACCGGTATTAACTAAAGCGCCAGAGGAACCGTTGTGGACTGAGCATATTGCGATTCCCAGGCATGCGGGCCAGCAGTACACCGAGTGCTCGGATATTTATAACCCGATCCATACCGAGCGTAGTGTAGCCGTTGCTGCGGGCCTGCCTGACATCATTCTGCATGGCAGTGCAACCAAAGCCCACGCCCTTAGCGCCATCGTGAATCGTTGTTTTGCTGGGGACCCAAGAAGGGTAACCAGATTGTGCGGCCAACTAAGAGCGATGGTGTTAATGGAGACGACCATAGAAGTTCAATGCCTTGGGTCAGAGGTTATTGGTGACGAACTGCGGGTGTTCTATCGCGTTCTAAATCAACAGGGTGACCCGGCGATTGCGAATGGGGTTGTCTGCGGTCGGTCGTGCTAACCACAAACTTCGTATTGGACGGTCCAGCTCAGGGTTCGCTCTTATTGATCAGTTAGTCTGGCGAGTAGTGCTTTGATTGTCGGTGGCTCAATTCAGTCTGGCGCATGTATGACGAGGCTTGTGGATTGTCAGCTTGCTCACGTAACCACTCGGTAGCACCTTTACAGTCTCTGGTGACGTGGAAAGAGAAATTCTCTGAGGCTAGTCGGCTACCGAGGATTCGTAATAAACCAAATGATAAATCATCAACGGCGACAGCCGCGATGGCTTTTCTGTGTCTGTGACTTAGTTTTTTGATTTCGACCACGAGTAGGCAAAGTTCCTCATTGCTCAGATTCAATCGTGCTTGTTGCAGATTAATTAAGCAGGCGGAATTTCGCGGTTTGTTTAATTTCTCTCTAAGTTCATGAAGAATGTCGGGTAGCTGGTCATTGGAAATCGATCCGTGCAGCTCAATGTGTTCCATGCAAATTTTCTGTGGGTTGGAATAGGCTGCGATGTTATTCGGGTTGTAGGGTAACTTGAAGTGCTGGGGCGTATGTTACGGGTAGGATCTGTCAGGAATTGATCTTTTAACGTAGTTTGATCACCACGCCAGTAGTCTGCTCTAACTGAGACAGATCTTGTAGGATCTTGTCGGCGAGAGGCTTGTGTGCAAACCAGAGTGGCACTAATTCCTTCAGCTCACGTTTTAAACCATGTTCAATCTCGATGGCTTTGATCAAGTATTTTTCTGCTGCCTTGCGGTTGCCAGCCTTTATTTGGATCAAACAGGCAACAACATTGGCGACCGATAGCTCTTCTGGAATGTAAGTTGTTTCAAGCAACATTCTGCCGGGTTCTGGGTCGTTAGTTTTAAAGTACTCGATAATTAGATGTGCCAGACGGTATCCCACGCCGGGGTGATACTTCATACCGGCGCGCTCCAGTAGAACCAGCCCTCGGTCCCAGTCTCCATAAAAGCATAGAAATGCACCGCAATGGTGCTGTAGTTCGACGCTATGGGGATGTAACTCTAGAGCCCGGTCAATGCAGAATAGGAAGTCTTCGTATTCACCCATAAAGTAGTTGCACTGGGCTTTGACATAATAAGCAAAGGCTGAGTCTGGGTCGGTACCGATCGCCTGGGTAATTAAAAACGCTGCTCGCTCTAAAGCTTCCGTGGGAGTGCCTTCAGGGTTGAGCCGATAGACGACTTCATCAATCTTGAGCAGTGCGAACATGACGTAGCCGAGGGCGAAACCGGGATCTTTTTTGAGGAGCTTACGAAGCTTTTCACGAAGTATTTTGTGCATTACCGGGCCGCGTTCTCTAAGTCGATAGAGATGCCAACGCAGGATGCAATCTGTCGCATTCCAGGTATCGATAGGTTTATGTAGCCTTTTTTTAACCGCCGCTATGCCAAGGGCGCCGGTCGGCCTTGCTAGCGCATGGGCAATTTGATGGGCGATGCTCATCGCAACTTCAATAATGTCGAGGTTGATTCGCGTGATCTGAAATCGGTTTGTCCAAATTACCTTGCTGGTGTGAATGTCTGTTGCGGTCACCCTGAGGTGGGATTGTTCTGATTCCGTAATCAAGCGTGAAGCCAGCATAAATTCACATTCAAGCTGGTGGGCACATATCCGTTCAGGTGCTTGTCTTGGGTCAACGCCACTGGCATCGACAAAGTGAAATTCGCGGAAGCGTGTGAGTTCTGAGACGAGTTCCTCGCGCAGCCCCATCGCCAATAATTTCGCATCTTCTATGGCTTCATTATGTTCTAGCGGTAGCAGTGCGATCGACGGACCCATGGAAGTAGGTCGGGATAGGTACTCGGCGTGATCGATCGAAGCCAATTGCCTGTCGCGATCAATAATTTTCAAGCGGCTCGCACCCTTGGGGATTTCGATGACAACCGGTTCGTCTGGATTTTCGAAATAATATTGAGCAAGAATCCGGCGTAGACGGCCAATTTCAACTCGGACACTAGCATCGGAGCTTGGATCGAAGTCATTCGGTTTGCGTAGAGCTTCCACACCAACTTTATAACCCGTCAATCTGTCACCGCGGCGAGCCAGTTCCTCGACCGCCAGATACTCAAGCAATCGACGCATTTGTGGCGCCCGTTTTAGCGTAGGGTGACTAAAGAGGCTTTTCAGCGCGCCGTCGAGCATATCTTGATTGATATCCATCTAATCAGACTAATGGCTTTTTAAACTTCTTGCCATGGTATTCTCTGATCACGGTAGTGAACCGAGCACCCTGCGTTCGTATTCACGGGTCAAGCTTGCCTGGAGAACCCCGTCGATAAACCCTGCTCTGAGAATCATGTCATTGAAACTGTTATAGGAGAATTCAGTTCTGCTGATTGTATCTGGTTCTGTTTCTCGGATATCCACCGTCTCCAGGGACACTAGAAGCTCGCCGTCAAAGTTGAAACTTGTTTTTAATTGGGTGCTGTATTGAATCTCCACTACTCTGCCTCTGGAGTCGCGCAGCACGGACTGGTTGTTTCCGCATATACCAATTCCGTTTATGTCCGCGACTATGGTTGAAACAAACGCCGGGTTGTGACTTATGCCTGGTGTGATTACTGTTATCGGTGAGCCAGACTCTACTTCATAACAATTCAGTGCTGAATTGAATGTTGTCGTAGCATTGATAAGTCCTGTTCGGCGAATTTCACTTATCGTTCCGTCCTCCAGGTATTGATAGTTTGTGACGAACTCAAGGACATCGTTTGTCGGGCTAACTGGAACAAGTCCAGCGTTATCAAATATGAGATCTGTACCGGCGCGCGTAATAGAGTCGCTTAGGTCCGGGCGTAGTGATGGAAAGGCCACGCCAAATTCGAGACCAAAGAGTAACTGGAATTCAGTGAAATAGAGACTGATCGAGGTGCTAGGGAAGGGGTTGAACGTAAACGATTGTTGCCGCGTTTCTACCACATTGCCCACAGAATCATATTGGTAGGTCGTCTCACGCAAGACCAATTCCTCTTGTGTTTGCGCTTGCGTTTGAGATTGGGACTGAGAGATTAACCTGCCCAACTCGTCATACTCAAAGCGCTCTGTGGTGACGCTAAGAGAATTTGGCGGGGAATCTGATATGGAGGCGATCTGACCGTCGGTGCTGTAGGTAATTGTCGATCGCCCACCCAAGTCAGTCGTAATGGTGGTTAGTTGTCCCTTCTCGTTATAGTCGAATGTTGTAGTTCTGTCTGTGTTTCCGTCTCCATCAGAATCAAGTCTTTGAGACGTTAGCAAGCTCACGGTAGTGCTCTCGTTTAAGCTGTCGAGTAGATGATTGATGGCGCGTCTCGGTTGCACATACTGCCCGCCGATTTTGTTAATCAGCTTGCGATAGTTGCCCTGTATAAATGCCTCGTTACTCAAATTTAGATCGAGATTGGAATTACTGATTTGCTCATCCAGACCTGATAGATCGAGACCGTTAGTGGGATTGACATCTAGATCCAAAGACTGCAGCAGTAGGATTGTGTTGACTAATCTAGTAAAGACGCCCAACTGTCGAGCTTCGTCAAGGGAGCTTGCGCCCACTAGATCTAGAGGCGTTACAATTGTCGCCGCTGCCGCAGCACCTAATGTGATATCACCGATTTGAAATGTCACTGTTTCCCCAGCCCGGTAGGAAAACTCACCTGCAGAATTGGTTAGACCCGATTCGGTTGCCGTTGAATATCTGATACCGGCGACGGGGCTGTCGAGAAATACCCCGGTTGAAACTGGAATCGGGAGTGGCGTGGCTGCACTACTGGATGAGTTGTCACCGCTACCGCCGCCACTACAGCTATTCAGCATGATGAGAAGGCTTACAAATATCGTTCTTGAAAACATCAATCGTACCAGCGCGAGTGAGGGCAAAATAATACCGTATTTCGTTTTCGAAATTTCAGTAAATTGGTGATCAATTTTTAGGCATTATTCGCGAAGCCCTAATTGAATCCATAGGGGTAATTGAATTGGCGACCTCAGAGGTTCATCTAGATGATGTGTTTTGTCATTTACCTTTGGGATTGATGCGTGATCTTTATACCTGATCTTTATGCCTGTCTTGAAGTTGGCGGCGAGGGTAAGGGTATCGACAGTGCACAATTGCCTAGAATATTTAATCCCCTTTTATACAACAAAGGAACCGAGTGAAGGCGCGGGTTTCTACCTTGCAAACTGCTCTAGCATTGTCGAGCAGCACAATAGGGTGATTACAGCAATGTCAGAACCATCAAAAGGAGCTAGACGTTGCGGATTCGTGCCTGTGCTTCCAGCGGTGGCCGAAAATGTTATCCAACCTTTAATCATCAAGAAGCTCGCGACACATCAGAAGGCGTTATTCTGATCGTAGAAGATACCCATGAGGGATGGGCGATGTGCCGCAAGTGGGATTCGAAAATCTAGCCAGGTGCCACCATATATCGCCCTGTTAAGGTGTTGAGTTGCGAGAGATGGTCAGGTACTGGAGTACAGGTAGCAGCTAAACCGGCGCAGCCAATTTACCTTCTGTCTGAGTTTCCTACTCAAAATCATGGCGGATATAATCCGATCCGAGGCAGAAATCGCTGCCTCTGCTATAACTAAAGGATATCTATAATTGGGTGTCCCGGTCATGGGCGTGCGCTGGTTGTTGTTGTTCGTACCGCTTTTGGTTCACGCGGATATCGAAGAGGTAGTAGTTGTAGCGGAAAAGCGGCAAACCACTGAGAGAAACGTTGCGATGTCTCTCGATGTGCTGGGCGGTGAAGAAATGCTTAGACGGCAAATCCTGGATGGCGATGATATCCAGGATACAGCGCCGAACCTCGCGCTTAATCAAAAATCCGCGATAAAGTCCGGTCTCGCTATTAGAGGTATTGGTACGGATTCGTTTCATATTTCTGGTCAAGAATCGGTGGGGAGCTTTCTCGATGAGGTTGCCCTCGTGTCTCCGTTTGTCAGTCAGATTGCGCTCTGGGATATGGATCACCTAGAGGTATTGCGGGGCCCGCAAAATAGTCTGTACGGCCGAAATACAATAGGTGGTGCGGTCAACTATCTAACGCGCCAGGCCGACCCTAACGCAGCACTTAATGGAAGCGTTCAAGCTTCAACGGGCAGCGGTGCTGACAGGAGGCTGGAGGCTGCTGTGGGTATGCGTGTGGCGAATACCTTTGCGTTTCGTATTTCAGGCATTGATGAATCTAAGGATGGAGAATGGCGGAACCTCGCAACCGGCAAAGACTACGGTGGACTTAAACGAAATGGGTTTCGGGTTAATACCCGCTGGCGAGTTCAAGCGCAAACTGATTTACGGTTTTCCTATATGCAGGCTGACATGCGCGTTGAATCTTTACCTCAGGTTTGGCTGGGAGACCTGGATGAGACAGGACAGGGGAATTGCCCTGTTCAAGGTGTCAGCGCAGTGGGTGGCAGAAATACCTGCACAACAAGAATCAATCAGAGTCAGCTAGACGGAAGTTCATATTTGACTCAAGCCTTTGCGCAGGGCAACACATCTTTGCTGGCAGCAGACCCATTGCAACCAGGGACCTATCTAGTCAATTACTCAGCGCCCTGGGGTGATACCTGGCAGGACCCCGCTGCTTCCCTCGCCAGCTCTCAGCTTGAACTGAGTGCCATCCATTTCAAACACGAATATCAAGTCATGACGCTGCATAGTGTCACGTCACATTTGAAGTACGACGTTGATGCTAAGTTCTCAAGTGACCTCCACAGTTTTGCAAGCGCCCAACTCGGGCAGTGGGATATTTGGCAGCAAGAATTGCGACTCGCCTCCAGTGGAGACGGAAATGAAAAACTAAAGTGGCTGATAGGCGCCTATGTCGCCCTGCAGGATTCAGAAGAGGATACGATTGTCCTCCGAACTGATCGTGGGATTGCGCCGGGCATACTCATTGATAACCGATTTAGAAATTATTCACTCTTTGGTCAGGTCGATTATCAACTCTCTAGGTCCCTGTTGTTGACCGTTGGCCTTCGTCATTCGAAAGAAGTCCTGGAAGCCAGGCGCTACGAAAAGTGGGCCTGTAACACCAGCGCTCGAGCGGATGACTATCTGACTAACTTCCCGCCAGCTAAATTGGGTGGGCTACAAAGCAATGGCCTATCGGAGATAAATCGACTCAATCGTGCTGTGATTGAGTCGGAGTGTAGTGATATATCCTTCGGGCCGATTCCCACTTTAAGATTTTCTGCCAACACCAGGTCTGAGATATTAGATCTTCAAGAGCAGCATCTATCGGAGACAGGATGGAACGCTCGATTGGCATGGCGAGGCACTCGAAATCAGATCCTGTTTTTCACTGCATCGAATAGCTTTAAGGGAGGTGCCTATGACAACCGGGCGCTTGGAGATGGATCCGCCCCCATTGACCCTGAGTATTTGACCGCCATCGAGATCGGCTATAAAGATCAGTTTTTTGAAGGGCAGTTGACCATTGATGCGGCGCTTTTCAAATATCGCTGGGATGATCAACAGCTTTTTGAAGTTGTGGCCGGAAACCCGCAGACACTTAATATAAAGGAGACTGATATTTTAGGTGCCGAGCTAAACCTCGAATGGTGGATGTCAGAAAATTGGAGCTCTGGAGTGGCGTTGGGTCTCCTTGATTCTGAAATTACAGGCCTTTCAGATAATCACCCAGCAGCGTCGTTGGCTGCGGTCGGAAACGAAATCACCAATGCACCTAATTATACCGCACACATGTTCATTCGCTATGGCGCAAACTGGATGAATGGTCGATTCGATATGGAATTCAGATCTCGGTATGTGGGACCTCAATATTTACTGATTAGTAACAGTCGTGGCAGTGAGTTGTCGAGCTATCGGATGTTGGATGCAAGCATTGGGTATCAGTTTGGTTCGGAGCAGCAATACTCCATTCGATTAGCCGGTAATAATCTGACGGAAACTCGAAGCTATTCGAGAATAGCCGGGGGCCCCGGTGAGTTTGCCTGGAATGTGCTTGGTTCAGGTATGAAGCACTACACGCTGCAACTGGGAGCGGAATTCTGATTAGGCTGGGCAGAATCCTCGTCGACAAAATTCCTATTGCGGATCTGGTCGGCTCAATTGTACTAGTCGTGAGCCTTGGGCTTATGGCTGTATTGTTTTTCTACGTTCAATCGAATATTGAATCGGAGTCGCGCTCGCGTTTTGAAATGGAGGCGCAAACCCATGCTGCCAATATTGAAGCGGCAGTACAGCAAAGGGTGATGCAGGTGGCCGCGGTGACCAATCTATTTGCAACAAGCCAGTGGGTCTCGAAGGCGGAATACGATCGAATGATTGAGCTGGTTTATCAAGAGTTTCCTGATAATCGTCGGGTTACCTGGGTAAATTGGGGAAGCCCCGACACGCTGAAAGCGCTAGAACAAAAAATCAGGCAAAATCCCCAGGAGAACCTCCGGGAATTCAGTTTCTTTAATTTTTTTCGCGGGGAAGCTAAACCGATTGATCTAGCGAGTCGGCAAAAAATAGCTGGTGTTACTTATACTTATCCCGAGACCAGGCTCGAAAATTTTCTTGGTAGGAATCTCAGAAATCTTCCCGTGTGGTCGTTGATAGGGCCAGCATTCGAACAAAAATCGTTGGTGCTATCTGGCTTTCGAGAACCCCTTGAACCCGCTGGCAGGGCTCCCTTTTTTATGATTGTGCATCCTATTGGGTCAATCAACGATTCCGACTCAAAAATAAATAAAGGGGCCATAGTCTCGGCGAATTATTTGCCGGATATTTTCCACAATACCGTGGCGCAGTTCGAAAGATCTGATTTTGACTATTTACTGATTGCGGCGGATGGTTCTGGGTTTGAGTTTCCATCGGAACGTTTGTTCTTGAACACTAAGGATGTCGCGGCTCCCTCAGAACGGTTTCAAATTACGATGCCTTTTAAAGTTGTGAATGATGAATGGCAACTGAGGGTGGTTTCGAATACACCAGTGAGTCTTAGTGCTAATCGAGTTTTGCTTACACTTATTCTGGTCGCAGGAACGATTCTGTCGTTGTTGATGGCGGGAATGGCGAGACTAATTTTGAGCCAAAATCAGCGCCTTTCTATTGGTATCCGAGAAAAAACCGCGCAAATTACTAGTGTCAATGCTGATCTGGAGCAGGCTATGTTGCTCGCGAAATCTGCTAACGATGCAAAGAGTGCATTCTTGTCCAATATGAGCCATGAAATGCGCACGCCCCTGAATGGAATTGTTGGGTTGACTGAATTGTGTCTTCGTACGGATCTCAATCCTAAGCAGGTTGATTATCTGAGCAAGGTTAAAACCTCGGCGGATCATCTCGGCATTGTGATTAGCGACATTCTCGATTTTTCGAAAATTGAAAGTGGCTATCTGGTGCTCGATGAACATCCTTTCTCTCTGGATAAAGTGGTCGAGCAGTTGAGTGCAACCCTTGGTGTCATCGCCGAAGAAAAGGGAATCGAATTTAGTTGTACCGTAAGCGAACGAACCCCGCCGGATATGTTTGGTGACGGGGTTCGGCTCACGCAAATATTAATGAATCTGGGTTCTAACGCTGTAAAATTTACTGAGAAAGGGTTTGTGAAATTGTCCTTGGACGCAGAACCAATCGGGAATTCTAGCAAATATCGACTTGTGTGCTGTGTTGAAGATACTGGAATTGGTGTTGATCCTGATCAGTTGGAATTATTGTTTGAGGGGTTTTCCCAGGCTGATGTTAGTACCACTCGAAAGTATGGTGGCACCGGACTTGGGTTAAGTATCAGTCAGAAGTTGTGCCGGCTGATGGGCGGAGAAATAACAGTAACAAGCAAATCCGGTCGCGGTAGTAAGTTTGTTGTAACCATCAATGTTCAGGTCAACGATTGCCTTGTGTTGGGTGACAGTCGACCCGTTTTCCCGAGTCCCATCCGAGTACTTGTGCTAGATGATAGTGCAGCAGCGCGGCAAATTTTGCGTGAAACACTGACCGCAATGGGGGCGGATGTTTTTGTCGAACGTGACGCCAGGCAGGCGTTGGTAGCATTAAGTACGGAAGATTTTGACGCAGTGGTTTTGGATTGGACCATGCCAATCATGAGTGGTCAGGCCTTTCTGGAATCCGCCAGGTCACAAGGCCTGATGAAAAACATTAAGGTGACGGTACTGTCAGCTTATGATGTTAGTTTGATTCGTGTACAACTGCACGATGACACTATCCGCGTCCTTAAAAAGCCCTGTACTGAACTTCAGCTCTTTGGTGCCATTGCTCGAGAGTTGTCCCTGGATGCACCAGGCACTTTCCAGAAATCTGTTCCGGAGGAGGAGTTGCTTAAGGATTTGCATATTTTGGTTGTTGAGGACAATTTGATCAATCAACAACTGGTTGAGGGTCTGCTCGAAGATTACGGTGCAGAGGTCACCCTGGCTGACAACGGTCGGGAAGCCATAGAAGTCTTGGCGAATGATCGAACGGTGGATCTTGTATTGATGGATATCAATATGCCCGTTATGGATGGTGTGGCCGCTACTAAGAAAATACGACAGGACTCTTCACTTGATACGTTACCGATCATTGCCCTGTCAGCGAATGTGAGCAAAGAAGATGTCGAACAGTATCTTGAGGTCGGTATGAATAGCCACATTGCGAAACCCTTTGAACCCCTTGAACTTGCCGAACGTATCAGAAGTAGTCTTGTTCAAGATGCTGACTAAGTCGGTCCTGTTCTTGCTATTCCTCCGCTAGAGCCCAACCAGTCCATTTATCAGCCTGCCCATTCATAATAATCGTTATGTTAATGATAGTGATTTGCGGTTGGATTCCGACAGCTGTACTATTCGCTCCCCTTACAGTCTAGGCAGCAGAAGTACCATGAAGTTTCTATTTTCTCCGAAACTAGCGGTTTTGTTACTCACAGGTATCCTGGTACTTCCGGTCCAGGCCGATACGCCGGATATTGACCAGATCTGGAAGATTGTCCAGCAACAGCAACTCAGGATTGAGCAGCTAGAAGATCGGCTGGCCAATAGCCAAAACCAGCTAGAGGAAACCCAGGCGCAACTCGCTCAGGAATCTAGCAAGTTAGAGGCAGCTGAAGTCGCGATTGAAAACACGGTTGCCGCGGTCAGTTCAGCAAGTTTCTCGGAGCCCTCTTCTGGCACGACAATCGGTGGCTATGGAGAGCTGCACTATAACGATTTAGATAATGGGGAAGAAATTGATTTTCATCGCTTTGTGATGCTTTTCTCTCACCAGTTTTCCGACACTCTGGCATTCCATTCAGAGCTTGAAGTTGAGCATTCCCTGGCTGGCGAAGGAAAGCCTGGAGAAGTTGAGGTCGAGCAGGCGTATATTCAGTGGGGCTATGCTCAGGATCACCACGCTAAACTCGGGTTGTTTCTATTGCCGATTGGTCTTTTGAATGAAACCCACGAGCCGGATACGTTTTTTGGTGTTGAACGAAATAATGTTGAGAAGAATATTATCCCCTCAACCTGGTGGGAAGCTGGTCTGGGACTGAGTGGTGAGATTGCACCGGGTTGGGGTTATGACGTTGCGATGCACTCGGGATTAAAGCTCGACACAACTAACACCAGTGCCAGTAGCCGATCGAGCATTCGCTCCTCAAGACAAAAAGTTGCCGAGGCCAATGCTGATAGCCTGGCGTACACAGCTCGCTTACGTTATTCAGGCTACCCCGGTTTTCAATGGAATACGTCGATTCAATATCAATCCGATCTTGCTCAAGGTGATGCTGATGCCATTGGAATTGGCGAAATCAGCGGGCTGCTGTTTGAAACAAACATCTCTTATCAACGGGGTGGGTTTGAGATGCGCGCCCTGTACGCCTCCTGGGATATCGATAATGAAATTGAATTATTGAATTCCGGGTCTGATGAGCAACGGGGCTGGTATCTCGAGCCTTCATATACATTCGAAAATGGCCTCGGCTTGTTCGTTCGGTACGGTGGGTATGATCTGACAGCAGGTAATAGTGCCGCAAGCGACGAGCGAAACCAGTTCGATTTTGGTATTAACTACTGGTTGCATGAAAACGTTGTTATCAAGGCGGACTACCAGCGACAGGACAACGACAATGGAACTGACATAGATGGTTTCAATCTCGGAGTCGGCTATAGTTTCTAGGTTGTTTTTCAATAAGCAGTTGAGTCGTGTCGGCTCAGCTGCTTTGTTATTTCTGTGTGTCTTCTTTACACCAACTGCACTGGCTACGGTTTACATGACGGCAGAGGCCTTTGTCGAAAACAGCTTTGAGCTTGAGCCCACGGCAAAAAACCTCTGGCTGAAGGAAGTGCATCAACAGGCTGCGAAAAAACTACTGGGTCATCCCTATCGAAGTTTGCGATTACGTTATTGGGAGCAGGGGGATAAGACTGCCTGGGTCCTCGATGAGATTGGTAAAGAAGAGCCCATCACCATTGGCGTTGTGATATCCAATAACCAAATCCAGGATGTGAAGATTCTCTCCTATCGAGAATCCCGTGGTGGTGAGGTGCGCCATCCTTTTTTCACAAATCAGTTTGTTGGGCTGTTTTTAAAACCTAATGATCGGTTGAGTGCACGAATCAATGGTATATCAGGTGCCACACTATCGGTCAGAGCTGTCTCGAATATCAGTCGTTATGCTTTGTACTTAAGTGAACAGCTAAGTGAACGGTCAGAGGGAGAGCAGGATAAGCCGCTCCCTAGTCAGGTTGAGAATTAGGTATGGAGCGTTCGAATCGCGCTTCGCGACGTGCTGCCCGCAAGGCACCACGGGTTGGTAAGCTCCGCAGACTGCATAAACAGGTTGGTGTTTTTGTTTCTGTGTTTTTATGCCTACTTGCGATCACGGGTATTGCCCTCAATCACTCTGAAGCCCTTGCGCTTGATAAAAAATATGTTCCAGGTTGGATTGCAGCGTTTTACCTTGGCTCTACCGAGGTACGAGGCATTCAGAAGGAAGATCAATATTTATACAGTTTTGGCGGGCAGCTTTTTGTTGATCGTGCTCCGGTTACTAGTTGTTTGGAACTGCAGGACTTTGAGTTTTTTGACGGCCAGGAAATTGCCCTTTGCGACGGGGGGCTAATAATCCTCACTCCGGACTTCCAGGTCATCGAGAGGATTGATAATAGTGTGGGCTTGCCCGAGGGCGTCGCAAATATTCAAGTTGATGACACGGGTTTTTTGGTGAATACAGACTCGACGTGGCAGTCCTTTGATCTTTTGACTTTAGATTTGTCTCCCACGGAATTTTCTCAAGCAGTGCAAGCGCCTGCCTGGGTGCCGATTCCGACTGAGATGTTGTTAGGTGATTCAATAACCTGGCAAAAATTCATCCTTGACCTGCATAGCGGTGTTGTCATTGGGCTTCCGGGCAAGCTCTTTGCCGATCTGGTGGCGCTATTGCTGATTGGTATGGCAATTAGTGGTGTCTGGATGTGGCGCAACATTCGCTAGTGATATCGATACATCAAAATGCGGGTTTTGTAATTCTAATTTTTATCAACAATCCCAAAATTTAGCAGCCTAAATCAGAAAAATAGAAGCAATAGGATGGGCACTGTAGGGCCCATTGCTAGATTATGCTTTGGTGGGCAGATGAAGTTTCAAGGCAAACTCATCTGCAAACTATCTATAGGTCGTGCCGGGGTGAACGCCCGGGCTGGCGCCACGGTTCGGATCTGTTCTAGCCAGAATACTCCGTCATAGGGTTCGCTATTACCCCGGGTGCCGAGTACATCTAAATCTCCATCTCCATCCAAATCCCGGAACAGCCATTTGTCGTACATGCCACGTTTGCGCCGGGATATATCGTGCCTGGGCCAGTTGGAAAGTTTTCCGTCTCCTGGGTTTTCAAACCATGCGATTCTACTTATCGGATTGCCTGCGGATACTAACGGACCATCAATGTCTCGGGGTCCGCGACTATAAGCGCCAACAAATATATCCAGATCACCATCACTATCAACATCGGCAAGTCTCACGCTCACTAGTTGGTCCGGCGATGCATTACCAATGTTCGAAAACTGCCAATCGCCATCTTTGCTTTCCGGCTGGCGTAGTAAGGTGATGACTCCTGGCCAGGCTGTGGAAATAATATCTAATCGGCCGTCGCCATCGAGGTCTGCATAATCCATATTGAAACCAGTAATTGCCAGTTCTTTTGGTGCCTTCGGAATAGAGATGGCATGTTCCACGAACTTAAGCTTACCTTGATTTTCAAACCATAGAATCCGTGCTTCAGCCCTCGAGCCGCCGACGATATCCAGGTCGCCATCACCATCTAGATCAATAGGTTCTGAGTTAATTGGGATTTTGACTTTGCCTAGAACTTGCTCTTTCCAATCCTGTCCGTTGAGTGGATCGGTAGGAGGAAGATATAGAGAAATGTTGTTTAGGGGAGCGGTTTTAATATCGGGGCTTTGCTCGCCCTTATTAGGAGACACTACCTCCGGACGACCGTCTCCATCAAAGTCCGCAAGAAATACTCGGATATAGGAGCCGCGATTCTTACTCACTTCCAGTATGGTTCGCTTCCAGGGTAGGGTGCGAAACCCTTTGCCGGAGTTTTGAAAGTAGATCAGGTGTGCAAGTTCGCAGGCGACCACAATGTCGGTAAAACCATCGCCGTTGACGTCATAAAGGCTAACGTCTTCTGCCGCTGCGGCTTCACTGCCCGATGCGAGGGTGCTTAGCTCCCACTGTATTGGGTTCTTGCTGCCCCAGGCGATTCGAACATGGCCGATGGGCTTGCCGTCATAAACTGTGTCAGATTCATGGACTGAAACAATGTCTTCGAATCCGTCCTGATCAAGATCCGCCATAGCTAATCCGTCACTTCCACTTAAATCCGCGATGCCCAGTGAGGGATCATCGATAATATGTTCCCGCCAGGATATGTATTGACCATCTGCGGACCTGGCGGTACTGATGCTATCTGCTATCGCGCCATTGCACTGTCCACATAGGTTGCCCGTAGGTGACGCCGCCATAAGTTTCTGCCAGAACTTCTGATCAAAGTCTTTTTCTGCTGTGTCGCCAAGTCGAGTCACCACAAGATTTAGGCTAGGTACAACGTAGAGTTTTCTACCCAATGCGCCGAGAGCCGAATACATGTCACCAGGTGCGCTTGGCACGAGACCGCCGGTGATCATTTCTCCGTCTCGTAGTGACGTTTGTCCATTAAGCCACCAGAGCTTTCCATAGGATGGGTTCAAGGGCTGGGAAGGTTTGTGAATTTGCGTGAGCTCAGCGGCTGGTATAATGGTTTTGCCATTCCAATTGCCGTTGTTGAGCATCAAGAGACCCAGGCGTGCCATATCCTGTGCGGAGGTTAGGAAGCCAAACTTGTTTGCATCCATACCTGGCAGAACCCATGCCCGGCGGCCCCATTCGGAGTCCGACATACCAATCTTGTCAGTAAGCCAAAGTGATGTAACCTCGCCGATTGTTTGGCCGGTAACCTGTTCAAGTATCGGTACGAGTTGACTATATGCGTTGGTGTTGTACAACCATTGAGTGCCCGCCGGCGCCTGGAATGCAAGTTCGGGGTCTAGTCCGCTTGTCATCGATAACAGATGCTGGAGTGTGATCGCTGATTCCTGTTCTGGCTTGCTGTTCGACCAGCCCTCACCGAGATATTGCGACACCGGTGCGTTCAGTTTGACCAGGTCTTTAGTGCTCGCAAGTACGGTTAATATTCCAACCAGGCTTTTTTGCATGGAGGCGACATCCTCGATGACATGCCCCTGACTATTATTATCATCGGTCAGTAATCGATAAAACATTGAGCCGGATACTGGCCAATGACCCTCCGCCATAATCCTACCCTGATGAACAATCACGACGCTGCTAGACTTTTGATTCTGGGCATAGGCTAACGCTTCATCGAGCAGATCCTTATTCCAACCGGCCTGTGCTGGCTTGATTGATTGCCAGTGCTTGCCTGGGTCGGTGCCTAATTTTTCCTCCGCAAATAGATTATAGGTCAGCAATGTTAATGCTAAGAATAAAAAGTATTTCACAAGATCACCTTTGTTTACGGTCGAAGCGACGATTAGTTGGCAGCTCACGCGTGCATCAATTGGTTGGCAAAGTGTACCTTAAAGAATTTGTATTTCGAGTTTGCTTTTGCGTGGGGTTGAGTTGGTTGGTATCGGGAGGGGATGTGAGTTTGCGCCAGGTAAACTTATTGCGTGTCTGGATTTTTGCTTTCCAAACAGTTTGAAGTTGGGGGCTAATGTAGCCC
>TARA_R110002073_G_scaffold277643_1_pt1 | contig 20725 bp, 2 predicted proteins | sample TARA_R110002073 | Tara Oceans TARA_R110002073 (sample SAMEA4397174) | marine metagenome | biome: Polar Biome; feature: [DCM] deep chlorophyll maximum layer (ENVO:01000326); material: water (ENVO:00002006), including particulate matter (ENVO:01000060) such as... | depth 40 m | reverse complement strand
TCTGTTCTTATAATGTCCCATCTACTTGGCTGACCTGTTTCAGCATCAAGTGCCACTACTTTTTTAATTACTCGCATTCCTTTATCAGAAACTAAAGCAACTGCATGACCAGGTTGTCTTTCTCTTAAAACATTCTTAGAGAAATAACTCATAAATAACTCTTGAAATTTTTGTAATGTAATAGGATTATTTAAATCATACTTAGGCGTACCTGTTTCATCAACTTCAAATAATTCTAAAAATTGTGATTTAGCTTGTGATGATTCTAATCCTGTTTTTGCATACTCTAAAAAAGCTTGTAAATCAACAGTTACTTTACCTGTATCAATACTTTTTTGTAATTCATTTTGATAGTTTGCAAAATTAAATGTTAAGTTTCTTTTATTTAAATATTTAAGTGTAACTCTTTCACCAACTGTTTTATTATAAAGTTCTCTTACATCACCAACTGTCATTTCTACACCGCCAATTGTTACTTCAACATCATCAGATTGTTCACTAGTGATTAATTGTTTAATTTGACCTGGATCTACAGTTTCAATTTTATTAGATGGAACAATTTGCTGAAGCCTCATCCATCTTGCATCTAAATTTGTAACATTATTAGGATTAACAGAATTAGAATTAAACATATCTTCTGTTTCTATAACATTTGCTCTTAACATCTTAGATGCAGATTCAGGAACAGCTATACCAATAGTTTCATTACCTTCAGATTCTATTTTTTCAAGTTTGATTCTCATATTATGAAGTTCAACTCTATGAGGTAATGCTAATCCTGTTAAAGGATCAGTTGTAAGATGTGGCGTTAAAACAATAGCAGACATTTTAATAAATGTTTTACCATCCGCATAAACAAGTTTTTTAGAATTTAAAATTGCATTAAGTTTTTTAAATCCTTCAGTTCCTTGTTTAGCATTTCCAAAAAATTCTTGCCATGTTATATTTTCTCCAGCTTCTATTCTATTTAAAATTTTAGCTTGTGCAGTACTAAGACTACCAAACCCAAACATCATATATCTAAAAGCTTTAGTAGTCATATACATTTGTGCATCAGTTTTTTCCCCCGTTCCACCAGATTTAGAAAATTTCTTTTGAAAGATTGAGTCTCTAAACGTTACAGTGCTAATATGTTTAACAGGGTGCATTACACCGTATTCTTTTGCAGATATAATTGACGCAGCACTTGGTCCTGCAGCATTTTGCATTTTTGCCCTTTTAATTTCATCAACTGCATCTTTAATAGTCATAGAAACATCACCAAGAAGAATTTGATTAATGGACATTGTATTTAAATAATCATTAAAAAACCATTGCATTAAATTATGTGTTGCTTCATTAGGTTTAAGATTAAGAAGCCCCATTGATTTTTTAGTTTCTGAAGTAACTTTATTTTTAGAAGTTTTAAGTTCTTCTGATAAACCTTTACTAATTTTAGATTTAGCTCTTATATTATTTAATAAAGAATCAAACTCTTTAAATTCTTGATTTAATCTTTCATTTAATAATTCTTTAATGTTTACACCAAAGTCTTTAATGTTTTTTAATGCTTCAGAAAATGGAACACCTGCTCTTGCAAAATCTTCTAATAATCTTTTAGCAGTGTTATCAGTTTCAAAAACATCAACTTCTCCAGATCTACTTTTAATTTCATCTCTAATTTTTGAAGCTTTTTCATAATCTTCATCATTTAAAACTTTTTCTAATTGAGACTCTAACTCTGATGTAGATGCTAAAACAAGTGAGGTTTCAGAAACTTTTATTTCAATAATGTTTTTATTTATTTTTCCTAAAAGAAAATCTCTTTGGTCCATGGTTCTTGTGTAACCTATAACCCCATCATTTATTTTTACTTCCCACTTATGTATAGTTGATTTAGAATCACTTATATCTAAACCTAACTGTTTTTTTATAGTATCAAGATTATTATCAGAAATGTTTTGATTACCTTTATTAACTATAGTATAATCTACACCATCTATTTCAAACACTGATTGTACACCTTCTACTAGACCCGCTTTTGCTCCCCAGGTTCCTGCTTTTAATAATATAGATGTTTTACCTTTTATTGCTTTTAATTCAATTGCTGTAAGCTTTACATTTAATCTATTTAACGCAATAACTTGTTTCTTTCTTTTAATTAAAAGCTCTCCTGTTTTAAATAATTTTGCTGCTTTATCAGTTCTAGGATTATCATCATTTATTTTTTCAATAGATGTAAATGTGTTATAATTATCTACAACTTCTTCTGTAAAGCCTTTTGTTTTATTTACCTCTCTAGATATTTTATTATATTCAGTTTCAACTTCATTAAGTATTTTATTAAGATACTCTTCAGTTATTTTAACTTCACCATCAGTTTTTTCAACAGCTTTAACAATTGGTAATGAAATAAAATCTCCTGTATTTGATTCAGCAATTACTTTTATATCTACAATAGCAGATGCAAAATCTTGAAATTTTTCATTTCCAAACTCATCAGTTGTTTGATAGTTTGTAGTTTTAATTTTACCAGTTGCTGCATTGTAATCAACTAAATAAGAATTAATAAGATTACTTATAAATTCAGAAGGACTTGAATCACCAAATGATACTCCAGGTCTTCTACTTAAATCTAAACTATTATTAGTTTTAAAATTACCATCAGCATCAACATTTAAGTTTACCATTTTAGAACCTATTATTCTTGATATTCTTAATTTGCCTTGATTAACCAATGCTTTAAACTTAGGATCATTTAATAAATAATTTGTTTCTAAAAAAACATCTGTTGCTTGAAGATTAGTTATAGCATCTTCACTATTTAACTCTGCAATTTTTTCTAAGTGCATTGTTGGTTGTTGATGTGCATATATTAAATTTCCCTTTGGATCTAGGAAAACTGTATTACCAACTGATTCATCAAAAACAGCATTACCCCTTGCCATTTTCTTAATTCTATTTTTTGTATCTCCTGTTTCAGCTGCAATACTATCACTATTGTCTTCTGTTATATCATTATCAACTACATCAACATCAAAATTTAAAAATAAATTTGCACCATAAACACCGTTATTAAATGTATGAGCACTTATTGAAAAACCAATTTCTTCAATATCTTTAGCTTCAACAGGTTCTGCTTCAGAATATGCTATTTTAATTGCTCTTTGTTCAGCAGTTAAATTATCTAAATTTGATATAATACTATATTGAATATATCCTGGACTTAAATTTATACCTAACAAATCTTGCAATCTAACTGATAATGTATTTGCTCTAGTTAAAAGATCTTTATCAGTCATAGAACTATCTTCACCTTGATTTAAACTTTTTTGAAAACCGTTAAGAAATACTTCTATCTCTGTTCTTTTTCTTTTGTTTTTAGAAATTTCAGGAAACAATAAAGCATATGTATTGCTCCAAACATCTGTTTGACTGTTAGCATCATCTTTATGATTTGCTGCATATAAATTAGTAATACCTTTTAAAGGATCATTTTCAGCAAAAATGTAATCAAGTCTAAATTGTGTGAAACCTTTTATTATAGATTGAAAAAACAATGGGTTTGAAACTTCATTTATATTATAGTTACCTGACAAAAGATCACTACTATTAAGAGTTCCAATACCTATTTCATCATATATTCTATCAACAACTGCTGCTGTATTTTCATTTGATTGACCAAAAATTTCCATCTTGGTAATCATATCTTTAGGGTTGTTTGTATTCTTTAAAGATTTTAATAAACCATTATATGCATCAACATAATTAACAGGCTCATCATACTCAACACCAAATCTATCTGTTTTTCTAACTGTAGTTGTTGCAATAAACTTTCTAATTTCAGCACTTAAAGATTTAAATCCTCCAATTTGATTAGCTTGTGAGTCCCATTCTTCAGCTGCTTTTACAATTCCTTCTGCTGTAAAATCTTCTTGTTCTAGTTCTTCTATTTGATTTTCTACTTGTACATCAAATAATGTTAAATACTCTTTTACTGCTTTAAAAACATCTTCAAATGCTCCTGGTTCATTATCATTACCTTTTAATGCTTCATAAAATTCTGTTAATTCTTCTTCTATATCTAAGAAGTCATCTCTTTCAGCATAAAAATCATCTTCTCTGTCAGGGTTATATCTTTCTATGTACTCATCTAAAGTATCTCGTAGTAATTTATCTGGATTATATTCACCATTAAAATCTTCACTTTGACCAAGTGCTCTAGTATTATTAAGATACATTGCACCAATAGTACCTATCATTGCATTTTGATCTTTTTGAGAAAAATATTTTATTACTTCTATTTGCTTACCTTTTTCTTGAATAACACCATTTACTACATTAGGTCTATATTGAATACTCCTTGACATAGGAATTGCTTTCATAGCAACATTAGTTATGCCAGATTTATTGTCTAGTATTTCTGAGTTAACAAAATCTGAACTAGTAAATCTATTACTTGCAATTTCTACAGATCTATATTTACCTGTATCAATTTTGCTAAACAATAAATTTAATTCATTAGGAGAATAACTTAAAAATAAATTTTTAATCCACTCAAGTATACGTGTAAATAAACTTTTAACTTCTGACGATGTGTTAGCAGAACGTGGATTCATTTTAAATTCTTCAAATCTATCTGATAAATACTCTTCGTAAAGTGTATCTTCTAATTCCTGTCTTCCCATTCTTTGGTATACAGGACTTAATTCTTTTAATTCAGATAAAGCTTGTACTAATGTTTTACCTTCTTTTTTAAGTTCAGCAAGTTTTTCTTGTTTAGCTATTCTAAGATATTTTTTAATTTCTGATTCACTAAGTAGCATTCTAAATACAGCATGGAAAGCTTCATGATATTTAAAAGGATTTAATTTGCCAGTATAAATTTTACCAACAATATCCATACCTCCAGTTAACTTACCAAGCTCAATTGCAAAAGCTCCTGCAGTTATACCATTATTTTTTAATCTTCTACCAAGATCTTCAATATCTTCAATTTGTATAAAATCCGGAAGGTTCTCTCTTGCCCATTCAATAAATGTATCTATATCTTCAACATCTTGCCCATCAAAATTATCTACAATTTTATAACCTAAACTATTATTAAGTTTTTCAATTTGATTACCTAACTCAATGAGTCTTTCATCATTATCTCTTTCCTTTTTAATTTGTTTATTTATTGCAGCTTTAGTCATCCCACTATCTGCTAAATCAGCTTTCCTAATATCTGCAAATTCTTTTTTAGCATCCTTAAGTTCTTGTTTTTTACGGTTTATTTCTGCTATAATTGTTTCATTATTAGACTCAGCTTGAATACCATCCTTGTTTTTCTTTATAGCAGCATCTGAACTAGCTATATCACTTTCCTGTAGAAAAGGACCTATATCTTTATTTTCATAAGCTTGAACAACTAGCTCTTCTTGTTCAGTAAGATTTTCTCTCCCTTGTGATAAAACTTTGTTTCTTATACTATTTAATATTTCTTCAGGTATAATATTAAATTCTGTATTGAGTAACTCTTGAAATATTTGATCAGTTAATGGTTGGGACATTGGATCAATTTCAGGACCTTTAACTTCAGGACCGTCTTTAGTTCCATATGGAGTAGTTGGAGATATAGTAAAACTACTAGTACTTGTAGAAGCTTGTAAATCAGCAGAGTTAGTCCAAACAAATTGCGCATTAATATTTTCTCTTATTTCTGGTTTAGATTTAGCTAATACAAGACCAATAAGACTTTCAGGACTTGATATTGTTTCTGGAATATTATTTACAAAACTATCTTTTGTTAATTGTAATTTAATTTCTTTATATTCTGTTTTATTCTTTTTTGCCTTTCCTAATTCTGTTTTTTGATCAGCTGCCCAGTTAGCATTAATTGTTTCAACAAAACTTTCAATAGTATTTACACCTTCCATTATCTCTTTAGATAATGTCATTTTATAATTTTCACCAGTTATTCTGTTTGTGTAATAAACAGAAAGTTTACCATATTTTGTAACACCTATATTTAAATATTCTCCAGGTTTTAATGAAACATAAAATTGATTTTCTAAATTTTCATTATATTCATTATTATATTGAGATGGATCATTATTCTCTGTTTCAATTTTTAACTTACCATCTTTAAAGTTTTCATCTAATGTTTTTTGCATTTGATTAAGAACACCCTCGGTACCAAATAAAATATCATTTAACTGTTCAGTTTCAAGTTTATCTGATGTTAGTTGAACAAAAGTAATTGTACCATTTGGAAGTTTAATTGCAGCAACATATCTACCCATTTTTAACTGCTCAATTGTTTCTACATTTTCACCATTTTTAACATAAGAAGCCAAAGCCTGATCTACTTCATCTCTATTATTAATTGCACGTAATTCACCTTCTGGTGTTGTAGTATCTACATCTGTTATAATATTAGTTTGTATAGTTGGGTTACCTTCTTTATCATATACAGTACGTACATCATAAATAAAAACATTTCCATTAAGGGTATTATAATTTAAGTCTTCCCAAGGTGTAGATGTTTTAAATCCAGTTAAATTACCAGAACTAATCATAAATTTAATAGCAGGAAAATCTGTTAAATTAAATGTCCCTGTAGTATTTTTTCCTAGCTTACCTCTAAAGGCTTGGTTAATTAATTGTGCATAAGCATATCTTTTCCTAATACTTGCTGCAGCATTTTTATCATTATATGTAATAAATAATCTTTCAGCTTGCTCTTGTGTAATTTTAGAACCATCAATTAAAGAACCATCAATATCTCTAAGAATTGTAGCATCCATACCAACAAGCTTACCAACAGGTTTATTACCCATCATTAATGTTACATCAAACTCATTTGCACCTTGTGCTAAACCTGGATTATTTTCATAACCAGGAGCAGTTCTTGATGGTTTAAAGTTTCCATTTTGTATTTCTTCTTGAACTGTATTATATGTAGGATTTTTTTCAACAACAACTCTTAAATTTATTATTTCTAATGGTGAAAGTTCTCTTAAAAATTTTTGCCAATCTTCTGCTGCTTGTTCTGGAGTTCTATTATCATTTTGTCCTTGATCATAAAATTTAGATCCTGGTTTTACTTTTTTACCTTGATAAGGATAAAACTTAACTGGCTCTTCAACTCTCAGTCTAGTTAAGTTATTAGCACTTAAATCAGATTTTTCAGCTAAAGCTTTTTTCCAACCTTCATTTTTCCATTGCTCTTCGGTTTTATAAATTCTATCATCTTCTCCTTTTTTTGAATTTTTTTTATCTATTGGAACTAAATAAAGATTATTATTATTTTTAAGCATTCCTTCTGTAGTTCTAATCATCCATTTTTTTCCAGATGAGTCTTCTACAATATCTCCAGTTGTAAAGTCTATTCCCGCAAAACTAAATTTAGTTTTTTTAGGCAAATTATTTTCTATAAATTTTAATGCCTTTAGTGCATCAGTTTTATTTATGTAAGCTTTTTGAATTAATTCTTTTGAATCTAATGATGCATATTTTTCAGATACATCATTACCATTTTTATCTCTTAGTGTATAAAATATACTTTTACTTCCATCTTTTTCTGTAACAGTTGTTTCTACTACATATATTTCTGATTTTGATTTTGGATTTATAATTTTTTCATTACTATCAAACTTATCTATTTGAGGTCCATCTTCTTCAGATTTTAATAAAGATACATCTGAATGTTTAATTCCATTTTTAGTTAAGATACCATTTGGCCCTACTAATAAAGGATTTCTTGAATTAGCATCAACCCATTGCTCAAATGTTTTTTGATCTTTAACAGAAGAATCTTCAGCCTCATACATGTTAAACATTTCAAATCTTGATCTAAGAATACCAGCTCCACCATCTTTACTTCTCAACCATTGAGGATAAAGCAGAAGTGAACCTACACCATTAAGAGCCCAACCTTCCTTATACTGATCATATTTATCTTTTAGTAATTTTGCAGTATTAGTATTTGAATCTAAAAATGTTTGTAGTGCTGCTAGTCTTGCAGCTTGTCTTTCCATTTTAGCTATTGGATCATTTGAGTCTTCTGATGGTATAATTATATTTCCACCACTATCACCATCACTACGCAGATCTTCTTCTGTATCATCTAAATTTGTTTCAGATGTATCATCTTGAAAAGTTTCAGCTTTTTTCTCTCCTTGCATTTGTCTTAAATTCTTTTGGAGATTTTCTATTATTTGCCAACCTGTTGGATCACTTTGTGGCGTTATTACACCATTTTCATCAAAGTACTCAGATGGTATAGTACCATCTTCTAAGAATTTTTTAGTTTGTTCTGCTTCAGGTTGAATTCCTTTTTCAGATAAAGCTCTTAAAAATTCAATACTCATCTGTTGATCTACGTATTTTTCAAGTCTTATTAATTGATTGTTTTTATCTTTATGCTCTTCCCAAACACCTTTCATAATTAAAGACATTCTTTCAGCAAGCTCAAGCATATTATCAGGATTCATAAGATTTTCCATTGCTTTGAAATAATCTTGTGCTCTTCCTTTTAAGAAACCATAATCAACTATCTTTTTTAATGTGTTTTCTATATCTGCACTAAATATAAAATCATCATTTTGTTCAGCTATAAATTTTAAATATTTTTCAAATGCAGGTTTAAGTTTTCCAATTTTTCTTCTATCATAAACACCAGCTTCATTAATAATTTTTCCATCTTCATCACGTATTACTAATCCATTTCTTGATGTTTGATTTTCTGTAGCAGTAAAAATATCAAAGTAGTTTTGTAACAACTCTAACTTTTTTTCTTTTATTTTTTTTCTTTTTGGATCAGTTTCAATTTTTACATCTTCTTTTAATAAATCTAATTCAGTAAGCATTCCTTTTAATGTGGTTAAAGCTGCTATATCTCCTGCGGAAGCTTCTGCTAAAACAGGATCAGATGATAAAGATTGATATATTTCATTAGATCTTTTTAATGATTGCTCAAATGTGTCTTTACTAAACATTGCCATCATTTTTGCACTTTCATATGCAATAGATCTTAATGCTTCTTCAGTGTGTTGTCTTGTTCCTTTTTTAAATTTATTTGAATTAAATGGATTTACATATTCATCTTTAAGTGCATTATACGTTTTTTCAACTTCATCCATTCTATTTAACATATCCCCTGCACGTGCTCTTAATTTTTGTGGTGTAGAGTTTACATCAGAAAAAGCTTCCTTAATAGTCTGATTGTCCATTGACTGAATGGCTGTCATTTGATCTCTAAATGCATTAAGTTGGCCTGATTGTAATACTGTATGAATTGCAGAAAATATTGCATGATCTTTATCATTTATATGTTCTAATATATTATCTGCATAAGATGAACCCATCATTCTTGTATTTAACTCTTTTTGTGTTAGTGCATTTATTCTTTTTGGATCAAAGTAAAGATTAGGATCTTGATATACTTTATTTAATATATCAACAGTTTTTGTTATATATTCTTCTCTCTGTGTTTTAAAATTAGACATTTCAGTTGTACCCTGAACTTTGTCTTTAGCCATTCTCATTAAATTAGGAGCACCTTCAAATAATATTTTTTGTGGTCCTTGCACCATGCCACCCATTAAAAATCCTGACATAAATGTATGAAGCCCTTGACCACTTATTTGTGAACCTACACCTCTTGAAACAGCCTCTCTTATAGATACTGCTTTATTCATATTATCATTAACTTTAAAATCTCCAAAGAAACTTTGTTCTCCTGAATGATAAGCTTCAGTTATTTCAGCTAATTGAACATCCATAGATGTTCCTAACTCTTGTGCATATATACCTTTATAATATGCAGTTATTCCTGCACCTGTTGCTTCTTGTGCAAGCTCTTGAAAACCTTCTGCAAGATTAGCTGTACCATATCTTAAACCTGTTGAACCTAAATGTTTAAAACTACGTGTAGCTCCAGCCTTGTACATTTTTCTAAAGATGTCTAAACCAAGTGCATTTAAAACTTTATTACCTGCACCCACATCATAAAAATGTTTTTTAACACTTTTAGGATTTCTTAATATTCTACCCATAGGTCCAGATAAACTTTCATCCATCATTCTACCTAAAGGTTTAAATCCCCTCATTGCACCATCTAATACAAGCTTATTACTAAGATAAATAATAGGCATATTTATTAATGTACTTTTTATTGCAGCACCTTTTGCAAGACCTGCAATTACTTCCATTTCTTCCATACTTGGATCAACACCATTTTTAGATGCCTTAACATCCATATAATGCTGATCTCTTTCTTCCATTTCTTTTAAACCAGCTTCCATTTTAGATTCAGACCAAGCAGCGTTAACTGCTCTAACATCTCTATAGAAGCCACCAAAGTATGCAGCACCTTTAGCCATTTGAGTCATGTTATCTCCAGCTTTAGCTGCAGATTTAATTTTTTTCATTTGGTATAAAGTTTCAGGTGCTAAAAATCTACCCATACTATTACCTAATGATCTCCCTCCTGCTCTTGATGCAGCCCAAAATCTTTTTGCAGTATTTATTTGTTGTAATTTAAATAACATATTTGCACCAGCAGATGAATATGTTTTCATTTTAAATAATGAACGAACAGCTCTTCCTGCTTTTCCAATATTCATACCTGTTCTAGCTACAAGAGCAGCATCAGCAACAGGGTTTAAACCTCCTTGTGCAGCAGCTATACCAAATAAAGCTAATTCTTCTAAAGCAATACTTGATATAATACCTACTGTATATGAACTATTAAGAAATAAATCATTCATAAAACCTCTAGTACCACCACTACCTGATCTACCTATTCTCATAGCATCATCCATAGATTGTGCACCAATCATATCTGATCTAAAAACATCACCTGAAATTGCATCACCTATTGATCTCCAACCTGATGTAAAAGCAGGTCCCCACATAGCAGACCATTGTCCTCTTGTTCTTGTAAAGTTATCCCACTTACTTGAGTTAGTTTGATATATTTCTTCATTATTTGCAAATGGATGAAACCCTAAATCAGCAAATCTAGGGTGACGATAATATCTATCCATTTCATATCTTTTTGCACCATAGTAAAGAGGATCTTTATAACCAGGAGTTTTATTTGGACTTCTGTCCATTGCAATATCTTGTGTTTGAGACATGAAGGCTTTTCTTCCGTTTGCTGTATTTAAATCAGGAATACCAGATGACTGTCTAAATGGATTAAAATCAGAACCAGCTCTTCCTGGATAAATACTATTTAAATCATTATTAGGAGCAATAGAAGAAGGGTACTTATCTAAATCTACTGCAGCTGCATCAATCATATCTTTAAATGGTTGATTGATTTCTAAGTTAGGCATTCCTTCTGTAGCAAAATTAATAGCACTATCAAAAGTTTCTACATCAAATCCAGACATATCTGGATATGCTTGATTAAAATTTACTTCATTTGGAAGTTTTGCGTTATCAGAAATTTGAATATTTTCTGAAGGCATAGATATATTGTTAGGATCAACATTCATAATTGATTCTTCAGAATTTAAATCAGCATTAGTAACTGGTGCTTCAGTTGATGCTAGATCTATATTAAACTCTTCTCCTGTGATTTTAAAATCATCTGCCATGTTAATATATTTTATTTGTTGGTTTGTTTATTTTTCCAATTAGTTTGTGCTGCAATATTTGCTCTTGATACATCTGTTAAAAATGCATCTGAATTTATTACAAGTTGATCTAAAGCTCCTTTATCTAATACTAATGGTGTTGAATATTTTGGATCTGGTTCTATATTTCCAGTTGCTTCATTAAATCCATACATTTGCATCTGTCTAACATAGCCACCGTCTGGATTTTTATATATACTATATGCTCCACCATTTACAACTTCACTTGTAAATTCGTTATCTGATTGTATAATCATATCTGTAGCAGACATAACTTGATTAATTGATTTGTATGGATTATTATCATATGCTTTTGGTACAGCAATTGTTATACCGCCTTGTAAAAAATCTTGATAATCTGATTTATCTGTATCACCTTCTCCAAAAAATTGTTTATATTTTGAACCATAATCAGGACCAGGTACTATATTAATACCAGCATAATCTTCTTTTGTGTCAGGACCTCCCATTCTTTCAACATATGATGTAGTTAATACAGGACGTTTTGCTCTATCATTCTTTACTCCATATTGAGTATTAAGATCATTAATCATTAAATTAAATAATTCTTTTGCCTTATTACTTTTTTCTAAAGTTGATTCTTCAAAAAATTCACTTGTTCTATCACTTCCTAATGCAAATTTAACCTCTCCAGGAGGTGCTGTTGATACAGCTTGAAAAGTACTATTTAATTGATCTAATGCCATAGGAGTTTTATTATAATGATCATATGTTGTTGTATATTGTTTAAAGGCAGTTTGTCCAACTCCTTCATAAGGTTGACCTATTAAATATGCATTTAAATTAAATCCTGGTAATCCATTTTCACCTCCAGATTTAGGGTTTTTCATTACAGCATCCATATTTCCTAAAATACCTTCTTCACCTTTTTCCCATTCACCTTGATCATTTTTTGTATTTGCTCCATCATATGCTTTAGCTGCATCTGCTCTAGCTGCTCTTTCATTAAAACTCCAACCTGGTGTAGAAGGAGTTTGGGTAAAGAGTTTACTATTTGAACTACTTGATGAAACAGCTATTCCAGTTGTTGGTGAAGCAAAACCACCACCACCACCACCAGAATAGGACCAATAATTATTGGCAGTAGTTTCTGTATCATCAAAAAATCCATTGTCACTTACAAGAAATTTAAAATCATCTTCATCCCTATTTTGACGTCCTGTTTCTGGATCTATCCTAGTTAATTTATTTCTTTGATGTTTAGGAAGTTTCATTACATCAACATACATTTCAATGTATTCATCTTTAGATAACATTCTTCTTCCTTTGTTATCATATTCTTCATATGCTCTACCTATATTATTTTTTGTAACTTTTCCTTCTGTTGTTGTTTCCCATGTTTCACCATTTGCAGACCAAAAACCATCTTTAGCCATTGCTATTTGTCTTTCAGTAAGTAGTGGCAATGGTACATCAGAATCTACCTCTACTTGACCAGAAGCTAGAGCCCAATCATAAACTTGATTATATTGTTTATTCATTTCTTTAACTGCATTATTAAGTTGATTTTCTGCAGCATATGTTCTATTAAAACCTTCTAACAATCTTCCTTGTGCTACTTGATCAAGTCCTAATTGTGGTATTTGAGTATATACTCTAGCCCCACTTTTTGTAGTTGTTATATCTTCAAACTTTGATCTTGTATTATTATATATTCTTGTAAACTCTGCTTCATTTTCTGGTAAGGAGAGATCTTGAAATGCAACAGATAATGATGCAGTTTTTTGTGTAACTTCTTTTGTTTCAGGATTAACAATATTATATGTCATTTCACTACCTGACTGACTTAACCAATTTACATCTTGAAAACTTCCTGGTAAAGATGTAAGCATATCAGTAATCCAGCTAGCTTTATCATTGTGTATTTTATTAGTAAAATTATTTAAAGTTTCTGTATTATAATTAAATGAGTTAAAGTCATCTCCCATAATATCTCCAGTTATATTAGCATTTACTTCTGAAGATCTCATTCCTCCTAAACCACCTATACCTGCACCAGCACCTTCTGAACTTTTTAATGAATTTTTATATGTAGCAAGATCTTTGTCATATGTTGCTTTTGTATGAATCTTATTCATATCATAAGAATTTTTAATAGCCATCTTATTAAGATCATACTTATGTTGATGCTCCATTTTTTTAAATGGATTAGCTTCAAATGTTTGTTCAGCATCTACTTGACTATAAGCTACTGCAGCTTTAGACATTAATGGTCCCATAACACTAGCCATATACTGACTATATGCTTTACTCATTAACTGATTCATATCAGATGTAGGAGCTTTAGCATTTTTTATTCTTTCTTCTGTAAAGTTTTTTGTTTCTTTTGCAATTTTTAATTCAAGCATTTTTTTAAGATAGACTTCATCTTCTGCTGTTCCAGGAACTATGTTATGTTGTTTCTTATATGTTTCCCAATTTGAAACAGCATTTTCACCTGATTTAATTAAAGTGTTTAATTCTGCTGTAGCTTCAATATCTTTATTTGTTTGAGTTTTTAATATATCATTTGCCCACCATTGATTAGCTGCTTCAACAGTACCATACTTTTGAATATTTTCTGGATTGTTAGCAAATGTTCTAGCTCTATTTCTAGCTTGCACTCTATAACCATTTATAACTGTAGGGTCTCTCATTACAGTCTCTCTTAGATATTCTGCTGCTGGATTTTTATAAATAGGAATTGGATTTTTACTTTCATCTAACTTTGTAGATCCATCTTGGTTTCTTTCATATCCTGCTACCTGTCTAGTAAGTGCTGTTCCATTTTTAGTTTCAATAATCCAATCTCCTTCTAATGTAGTTTGTTTGATAGATAAACCACTATCTTTTAATGCTTCAAAAGATCTTTTATATAAATTTGGATTTTCAACATAATTTGGCATACCCTGTGTTATAGCTTGGTTAGGATCATTTGTTTTGTATTGATCCATTTGCCATTTAAGATCTTCAACACCATCTCCCCAATATCTTTCTTTAACTTCTTCATTACCTGATGTCATAAAATTATTAGCCATCTGCATCTTTTTTTGATACATTTTGGTAAAAGTCATATCATGAACTAAAGCTTTATTTTCAAAAAATGGTTTAAATAAACCTTTAGCAACATCTACATTTTGTGCTAATGAAAGATCCATGCCAGATACTTGCTTTAATCCATTACTTAATTGGTTAGCATACATGTCTCTTTCAGCTTTGTTGTCTTCTCTAGACATATCAGCATAAACAACTTTGCCATAAAGATCATTTAGACTCTTATAGTTGGTATCATATCTATCTTGTCTAACTGTTAATACATCAGACAAAAACTTATAATCTGGTTTAAATGTTTCTAATTGAGGTACGTAATCTTTTACGCCTTTTAAATAAGTTGCCATATTACAAAGATAATAAATTTTTATAGTTTGTCTTAATCATTTTCATACACTTTTAAAGTTTAATAACCTTTAAGGGGTGAGAACCAATTTCTTAATGCCTTTCCTTTTTTAAGTAAATTTTGTTTTCTTACTTCTCTTCCATACTTACCAGTTGCTGGATTATTAGCTTGATACCCTCCTGTTATAGCCGCTTGATTTCGTTGAGCATTAGACTTACCTTTTTTTGTTTGAGTAGAACTATAAGGAAACATGTTTTGAACTTGTTCATCAGTAAACTGACCACTATCTTTTAATTTGTTATATTCAGCTAAATAATTGTCTACTGAAGTTTGTGGAGATGTATAGTTAGGATCTGCATAAAAATCTTTTGCATTAGTAATGTCAATAATACCTCCTGATTCTGGATCAATATTAAAATTAGGATAAATCCTATTTAGGTTATCAGTATTAGCTGCATTAGTATAAGCATTTTGTAATTGCTTAGTTATAGCAGCATTAGCCTCTCTTAAAGAATTATCATAATTTTGCTCAGTCAACATTGTATTATCATAAAGTTGTTTCTGCTCATTATTATTTAATACTTGAGTTCTATATTCAAATGTTTTATTTTTAAACTCAGTTGTATTAGCAATATTAACATTATCTGATTGTACTTTATTAATTGCATCAGCTATTTGTTTTCCAGCAACACCTTGTGATTTAGCATGTACTGCAGCTCCTCTTTGAGGTCCTGCAAATGTTGAAGCTGTTTCAGCTGCAATATTTGCTTGTTCACCTATAGCTGCAATTTCTCTTGTAGGATCTTTAAATACAGGATCCATTTGCATTAAATTATACTCAGGTGCAAAAGGATAATATTTTTTTAAACTAAACTTGTTATCCATTGCATTAGCAATACCCATTCTATCTTGTAACCAAAAAGGTGTATCAGGTCTTCCTGATGATGTTGTTGTTGTTGTTGGTGGGGGTATAATTGTTTCACTACATGAACATCCTGAATTATCTTCTGCATTATAAGGAGTCCAATTACCACCAGCTTCACTACATAAAGTTGCAAGCTCTGCTGCATTTTCACAAGGTACACCTGGTGTTTCTTCTTCAAAAGCTATTTTTTCTCTTTGATCATTAGTAGTGTTACCATATATGCCATCTTCTGGAGATATACTCATTCCATATACAGTTTGATCATCTAAACCACTTTGCATGTATTCAGTAACATTTGCTTCAGGATTATCTTCACTTAACTTATCTAATGCTACACCACCAATATATCCTGATTGTACATGACTAATTAAATCTTCACTTAAAGGATCTAATCCTGAACCTTCTAAAGATTCTTTGTACCTTTTATTTTTACCATCTTTACCTTGATCCCAATTTTTTTCATTTCTTTCTTCTTGAGTTAAATTTTCTTCAAGCCAAGCATTTTGTGTTTGAAACTTTGCGTAAGCTTCATGGTATTTTTCAGGATCTAATACATCTTTATTTTTTAATTCACGTCTAGCTTTATATGCTTCATATCTTTCATCTCTATACTCTTGTGCTTGAGCTGTATCTTCTAAATATTTTTCCTCCCATGCATCTGTCCCTCCTTCAAAATTTTCTGAAGATTCTGTACCTTCTGTATCTACCCTTTGTTTATTAATATCATCAACTGAAATTTTAGGTTTAACAGGACCACCATTCATAATTTCAGCATAAAGAGCTTGTTGATTTGGATCTTTACTCTTAGCCAATCTTTTTAGTTCTTTTTTAGTATATGTATATCCATTATACTCAACACCTTTTTCAGCCATTGGTAAATCACCGCCATATCTTTTAATAAATCTTAGCATCTTTTCATCTTCCGCAGAAACAGGAAGTCTAGACCCAAACTCATTTTTATTATTAACAGCATCATAATATTGCTGGTCAAGGGGATGAGGGTCATCTGTTAGTAAAGTACCCAAAGTTCCATATGTCTTTTTAAAAGCATTAACCCTAGCCCCATCATTTAGAGATCTAGATAATGGACTACCAAAGTAATCAAGATTATTAAGATCAAACCCTCTTGGGTCATTTTGAATTAACGTATCACTAGGAGCCCAATTCCCACCTTGAAATTTTGGCGTTTGAAGTAACTCTTGAAAAGGTGTTAGATTAACTTCACTAGAACCTTCATCACCTTGAAATCTCTGTAATCCATACTCATCTACTTCTTCACCATAGGCAGCTCTTTGCATGTCAGGTTCAAATTCTGAGCCTACATAATATGGACTATTTATATTATTATAATTTAATGGTGATCCAACTGCATCAAAACCTTGTGATGCCATATTAGAGCCATTTAAAGAATTTGGATTTGTACCTCTTGCAAATGTAATATCATTAGAATTAACCATTTCATCATTATCATTATTGTTACGATTAACATATGTAATGTTATTACCTTGATCATCATTTGAATTAGATGTAGGAGGCATTTGATCTGGATAAACTTTAGAATATGCTTCTGTATATTCTATTGATGGAGTATTTGGAGGTAAACCACCTTGATTAATATGATCTACCCAAAAATCTACCATTTTAGGATCATAATTTGAATTCATCATGCTTTCCATAAATTCTTGATTAGCAGGATTAAATCTGTTTTGAAATTCATTATCATAATTAGATAATGCATTATTCATTTGCATTTGATAATCACCTACATTTCTATTTGTTTCAGTAATAAAATTTTGCAATATAGTATTTTCTTGTAAGTGTAAAGGTGGTGTTTCCGGTGGTGTTTCTAAACCTACCAAAGCTTTATATAAACTAGACATTTGACCCCCATATTTACCCATAGCCATAGGTTGTTCCATAAGTGATTGAGCTGGCATCACTGCTTGTGGAGGCATAGCTTGTTGAGGTGCCATCATACCCTGTGGAGGCATTACTCTTTCTGGTGCTTGTTGAGGTGCCAAGCTTTGTCCCATATTTTGTGGCATTTGTTGTTGTTGAGCCATCATCTGTTGCTGTTGCATTGCAGCTTGTTGTTGTGCTTGTTGCTCTTTAGCCATCATAATTTGCATTCTTTGTTCAAAAGGAAGTTGCATCATCATTTTTTGTTCAGCTTCTTGTTGACTAATTTGTTCAACTTGCTGAGAAAATTGTAATGGGTTAATTCCTTTATCAGTTAAATATGCATATGATGCTAAAGGTACACCATCTTCAAATTGTTTTTTTGCTTCTTGTAAAAATGATAATTGAGATAATGATTTTTTATTTTTATTTAGCATATACTCTGCAGTATCAATAGTAATATTATCTGAATGCTCATCGTCAAGTATACCAATAAATTTATTTAACTCATATCCTTTAGATACTTTTGCAGGTGTAACCTTTTTCTTAGATGTTATTCCCATTTCAGCTAATTCATATTTATCTAACTTCATTTTAGAAGTATCAGAAAATATAAATGATTGAGGTGGTAAGTTTAAAGGTGTCCCACCACTATGATGTCTATTACCTCCAATGTTATATAATTCAAAGTTTCCGTCATTGTTCATATCAGTAAGAACTGTCTCACCTTTTTCTGCTTCTAGATTTGCTTGTTCTCTAGGAACTCCAGGTAGTGAAGATGATATTCTTCCTGATTCATCATTAGATTGTGTATAATCATATCCTGATGATGGTAATGGCGGCATTGTAACTAAACCAAAATTTGTTTGATCACCAGTAGAAGATCCTCCATATTCCATTGTATTTACAATTTTTCCATTTACTACAGAATATCCTTTTGGTAATTTTTTAATGTTTACTTTCATAATTATATTATTTCTAAATCTGCTCCTGCAGCAATTAATTCTTTATACATATTTGCATCTATTTCTGCTTCACCTCCATCATTGTAAAATGATCCACCATTTTTTGCAAAGGTGAGGTAGTTAGAAATTTCAACACCATACTTACCTTGTCTTGTAGTTACTTTATCTCCTGGTCTAAATATTCCACTAACATCATAGTCCCCTTTAGAACCAGAAATATCAGCATCTCCACTAGCAAACATATTATCTGCTAAATATGCATTATTCATTATAGTATTATACTGATCTCTTTCATCTCTTTGTTCTAATAGTCTATTAAGAGGTTTAGCTATTCTTACAGCACCAGCACCAATCTTACCATATTTTTGTACAGCTTTACTATCTAATGCTCTATTAAATCCTGAATAAGCTTTGTCTCCAAAACTCATCCCTTTGTTTTTATTATCTTTATTTAATTGATCTTCTCTTAATTCTCTTTTAATTTTTTCTTTTCTTTTTATTTGTTCAGGAGATTTTATCATTTGACCATCTGATGTAACTCTACCATCTCCTTCTGCAATTGTATAATCCATTTTATCCATCATCTGTTGAGTACCTTCAGAAATTTCAAGGTTACTGCTTGACAAACTTAAAGGATTTGTATCAACTTGATTCATTTGTAAAGAAGGGTTTTGTATTCTTTTATTCATGTCAGCAGTAAAAGCATTAAAACTATCCATTGATCTATCTACAGATTGATTCATTGCATACATATCTGCATTAAAGTTTTGCATAGGTTCTGTGGATTCTGCAGGAATAGTTTGATTATCGAACATGTTTAAACTTATAGGATTAACTTTTAATTCAGGATTAAATTCAAAAGGGGTAAATTTATTAGTTAAAGGATTATAACCAGAGGACTCACGGCCTATTTGCATTTTAGTTAATGAACCACCACCTGTTTGTTTTTTAACTATATTGTTTTTGGTATCATACTTATACCCTGGTAATGGAGCTCCTTGTGCATCTGTTAAACCTAAATTAACAGGAGCTCGTTTTAGTGTTGCTATTCTTGAATTAGTAATCAGTCTAGGATCTGTATCAGAAAAACTGGAAGATTTCTTAGGTACATCAGACTCTTCTTTTATAGGTGGTGTATTAGAACCAGTTTTATTATAATTTTTTGCTGCTTCTACAAATGATTCTAACGTAGGGTATTTTTCACTAAATTCTTTATTATTCTTATTGTTGTTGTAAGCGTCTGTATAACTAGTAGGTTCATCTAGTGCTGGTGCAGGAGGTGCGTCTGCTAAATGGTAAGGCTGCACAGGTGAAGGAACAAAATATTCACCTAATTCATTCCATCCCAACCCTCCATATTCCGTATCATCCTCTACGTATTCATAATCTGTAGCAATTGATAGATGACGCTCAGGCGATTTTTGCCTGATAATATCTGGATACTCCGTACGGAGTTCTTCTAACCCCATGTTATAATTGTATTTCTCTTGGTTGCTTCTTATTTTTACTTGCTCAGCTTTATCTTTAGGCAATACGTTTCCTTGCTGCTGGAACCCAAATATTCCTCTTATTGCATTGGCGTAGGTAGCAGCACTATGAGCTGAAACATCAAGGTCCCCTGACCCGTCTTCAAGCTCTATCCTCGCTATCGTTTCTGCAGCTTCCCTATTCTTTATATTGCTAAGTGCAGTTTGATAGTTATCATATTCCCGTCTGTAGCCTGCAGTTGCTCCTAAGCTATCGGTATATGCTTTAATTTTTGATTCATCAGTTGTCTCTATACTTGGATACTTAGGACGATCAGGATGTGGGTGCTCATGAGGGGGAAGAAGAGCAGGATGACTTATAGTTCCCCCATAATCCATAGATCTATACGAAATAGGCCCTCCATACTTTAAACCTCTTCCATCTGCTCTTGGTCCAACTGGTT
>TARA_R110002073_G_scaffold7245_17_pt1 | contig 20762 bp, 13 predicted proteins | sample TARA_R110002073 | Tara Oceans TARA_R110002073 (sample SAMEA4397174) | marine metagenome | biome: Polar Biome; feature: [DCM] deep chlorophyll maximum layer (ENVO:01000326); material: water (ENVO:00002006), including particulate matter (ENVO:01000060) such as... | depth 40 m | reverse complement strand
GTCGCGAGATTGTGACGCTGGGTTCTGGAAAAGTTCGCTCGTACGACTTGGATGGCAATTTATTGTGGTCGTTCAGCGGAATGTCGAGCATCACGATCGCGACGCCTTACCAGTACAACGGCTTGCTCTACATCAGTTCAGGCTACGTTGGCGATAGCGACCGGCCGCTATACGCGATACGCCCAGGAGCCGAAGGGGACATCTCACTCGAGGGGACCGAGACTGCGAACGAATCGATTGTCTGGAGTCAGCCGACGGCCGCGCCCTACAATCCGAGTACGATTGCGTATGAAGGCATCGTGTACGTTTTGTACGATCGTGGTTTATTTGCCGCGTATGATGCCGCCGACGGTTCTGAAATCTACTCGAAGGTACGGATCCCTAATGGTGGCGAATTTACGTCATCGCCGTGGGCCTATGACGGCAAGATTTTTTGCATCAACGAAGACGGAGTGACGTCGGTAATCAAGGCCGGCAACGAGTTTGAGTTATTGGGCAGCAATCCGTTGTCCGATGACGACATGGCGATGGCAACACCCGCGATCGCAGCGGACCGATTACTCATCCGCACCGCCAAGCGAATCTACTGCATCCAAAAATAGGATCTCGTCAGCCAATGACGTCGCGCAATTTGGTTTGCTGTAACGAGAGTCGTGTGTGACGTTCGTTGTCGTTGCCGAAACAGCTCGAAACGGTTGACACGTTCCGCTACGAGGGCGTCTTTGCGATTAGCGACACCACCTTGGGATGCGTAAAGACGCCCTTGATTTGGTCCACCGAGGGTGGTTTGACCAAATGCAAATCAAAGCCGGCTGCACGCGAATTCTTGCGATCTTCTTCTTGCCCGTAACCGGTCAAAGCAATCAGTAAGACATCGTCAAATTCGGGTTGCCGACGGATTTCTCGGGCGATCTGGTGACCGTCCATGCCTGGCAATCCGATATCCAAAAACACGACCTGAGGCTGGAATTCATGGATGTTTGCCAACAGCGTCGGCCCATCGGCAGCCGTCTCGACTTGATGATTGCCCACTTTCTTTAATAGCGCCTTCAACAACCATGCCGCCGATCGATTGTCGTCGACCACACAGATGCGACAGGCGGCGACTTTCGCGTCGTTACGAGGTTGCGGTGACGCGAGACCGACCGCGTCGACTAGCGGCAGATGAACGACGAAGGTGCTGCCGTGACCGAGTCCGTCACTATGGGCGGAAACCGATCCCGAGTGCATTTCGACGAGCCGCTGCACCAGCGTCAAGCCAATTCCCAAACCGCCTTGCGAGCGATCGAGTGACCGCGATGACTGCGTGAACAAGTCAAATACTTGCGGTAACAGCTCTTTCTCGATTCCCACCCCAGTATCTTGCACCGTAACCACGGCGGTGCCCTCGTGCCGCTCGACAGTCAAATCAATCTTGCCACCGGGATCCATGTATTTGGATGCGTTGGTCAACAAGTTCTCGATCACCTGGACAATTCGTACGGGATCGACGTTGACGTGCATCGGATCGGTGGCCACGTGAACGTTCAATTTTTGATGCCGGCCGTCGACGGTGGACTGGACCGCATGGACCGAGCGTTTGACGAGATCCGCCAGCTTGACCGTTTCTTTGCGAAGTTCCACTTTGCCTCGCATAATCCGCGAGACGTCCAACAAATCGTCGACCAATCGCACCACATGTTCGACTTGATCCTGCATCAATTCAACGATCTCGCGATGCCCCGCCGAATCCATTGCCAACAGATCGAGTCCGCTGCGAATGGGCGCGAGTGGATTGCGCAGTTCATGCGCCAGCATCGCAAGGAACTCATCTTTGCGGCGGTCGGCCTCGCGGACCTGTTGGTACAGCAGTGCATTCTGAATCGCAATGGCTGCGCGGTGAGCCAAGTCCGCGGCCATCGCCAAGTCGGTTTCGCTATAGCGGCGTCCCGATTCGGCTCCCACAAACGTGACGACCCCCAAGACACTCCCTTTTACCCGCAGAGGCACACACATGTAAGAAGTCAGCGACAGTTGACGCAGCATCGCCAAATGCTCGTCGTTCTGGGCAGCCGTTTCCAACAACGAGTCGGGGACTTCCGGCATCAATTCAGCCTCGCCCGTGCGAAGCACTTTCATCACACCGTACTCGGCATCCGCCTGGGGCGGGTAACGTCGATGCAGTTCTTCGGCGAGCGCCACCTTGTTAGGATCGGCATGCGCGACCGCCAAACGCTGCACCGATCCTTCGGCTTCGAGCATATCGACGGTACACCAGTCAGCAAAATCGGGAACCGACAGACTTGCCACCTTCTGTAGCGTCGATCTGTAATCCACTAAGGTTGACAACGACTTACTCGACTCGGCCAAAAACCGAAGCGTCTGTTCCAAATGCTTACGTTCGGTGATATCCGAACAGACGCCAATCATGCGAACGGGATTTCCTGCATCATCACGAAACAAACTGCCGCGAGACTCGAGCCAGTGAACGCTGCCATCGGGCCACACGATTCGGTACTCGAGATGATGCAAATTGCCTTGTTCGACGGTATTTTGAATCACGTTTAAGACGCGGTCCCGATCCTCGGGATAGATATCCCGCTGAAAGGCATCGAAAGAGCCGGCGAAACTTCCTGCGGCGATGCCGTGGATCTTTTCCAAAGTCGATGACCAAATCACTGTGCCGCTAGGAATTTTCCATTCCCAGCTCCCCATCCGTCCCGCATCCAGCGCGAGCCGAAGGCGTTCTTCACTATCGACCAACTCCTGCTGGCTGAGGCGAAGTTTCCGTTCGGCGTGACATCGTTCTAAAAATTGTCCCAACTGAGAAACGACCGTTCCCATCATCTCGATCAGTTCTTCGTCACACGGTCTGACTTCACCGCTGTGCAGTTCGATGACGCCAAAGGAGGTACCATCGATCCGCACGGGATACGCCAATGCGGCGTGTAAACCACTCTGCATGGCGGAGGATTCGTGACCAAACCGCTCGTCGCTGGCGATATCGGAAATCCACAATGGGTCTCCGTTTTGCGCGACATGCCCTGCTAATCCGCTACCAAGCTGGCACGTCCGCGACGGCGAGCCGTTCATTTTTGCGGCAAGATCCGATTCGGGAGAACACCACGCTTGACTCAGCTTTAATTGTTCGGGATCCGAGTCGGGACTCCAGAAACAAACGGCATCCCAGTTCAACGTGCTGCCCAAGATTGCCAAGATTTCCTTGATCGCCTGATCGTCGTTCTTTTGATCGGCAATCACTTGGGCCACCGCCATCCGTGCGTTGCGCCGCAACTCGGCGGCCTTCTGTTGAGAAATGTCACGGTCGATTGCCGACGCGCCCACCACATTTCCCTCACTATCGCGGATCGGCGAGATGCGAATCTCGACGGGGACCACTTGACCATCTTTTCGCAACCGAATCGCCTCGAACGGCTCCACCCGATCGCCTTGCTGGACTCGCCGAAGCGTTTCCAAGACCTCTTCTTTTGCTTCTGCTGGCGCGATCGTGGACGAGATCGATTGCCCCACAGTTTCTTCGGCAGAAAAACCAAACAACTTTTCTGCTCCAGCGTTCCAGTCGGTAACGACTCCGGAGAAGGTCAAGCCCAGGATCGCATCTTCGGACGAATCGACCAATGCCGCCAATCGCCCCTGTTCGATCTCTGCGGCACGTCGCTCGGAGACATCACGAAAGACCAGCACGACTCCCAAAATCTCGCCTTCGCGATCCTGGATCGGTGCGGCACTGTCGTCGATCGGACGTTCACTAGAGTCTTTGCTGATCAAAATGCTATGGTTAGCAAGTCCCACGATCCTGCGTTCACGCAGCGCACGAGCAGCGGGGTTTTGTTGAGGTTGACGAGTCGTTTCGTCAACGATTTGAAATACCTGTTCCACGGGCTGGCCGACCGCTTGATCTTGCTGCCAACCGGTTAACGTTTCAGCGATCGGGTTCATAAACGTGACCAACCCCTCGGTGTCCGAGACGATCACCCCGTCGCCGATGCTTGCCAACGTCACTCGTAGCGACTCTCGTTGTGCCATCAGTTCATGTTGCAGATGCTTGCGTCGCTGCATCTCTTCATTCAAATCAGCGATCTTCTGATTTAGTACCGCAAACTGAGTCGTCGATTCATCGCGTGGCACCAACTTGATCATCAGCTGAGTGTTACTGCGATCGGGATCAAAATGCAGCAGAGCACCATCACAGCGAAACGCCCGTTCTTGGCCTTGCTGCGTCTTGAACGTTAACACGCCCACGATCGGATCACGGTTGCGCGCACAATCTCGCAGATAGTTGTTGACTTCGTCTTCGGCAGTGGACGCCAATTCGGTAAGCCGGGCCCCTAGGATCGATGAACCCGTGTTCGATGAGCCCGTGTTCGACGAGCCCGTGATTTCAAAGCGGAGAAATTGACGGTTGGCGGCCAGCACGATTCCATCGCGTGAGACCAGCAATGCGGCTTCGGAGAAGCGATTGGCAAGAGAAGCAAATTCTTCGGGTGACATGTGGCTCGAACTTTAGGCTTGTAGATACTCACGACCATCCGCCGCCATTGCATTTTCCGTCGGTCGCAAATGAACCACGATCGTACATCCAGCGTCGCCACGTGCGATCGCTTCTTCGATCACGACTTTGGCATAGCCGAGATTTTCGGCCGCAATCACACCGAAGACATTAGATGTCATCATACAAAGTGACGGGCGACCAATCACCTTTTCCGCAAACGGACAAGCTCGATTCTTGAGCACAATTTTTTCATCGTCTTGATGGACGATGTAAAAGTCGCCTTGGATTCGGCGTTTCAGATCGACCAAAACCTCGGCCACCTGACGGCGATCAAGTTGTTCGACTTGCAAAGCGGTGCGGTAGTCTTCGTTGATTTGATCACCGACCCGTTGCCCAACGACACTGATAAACCCAGCAGCCTCTTCAAGCCCGACGACATCTTGCAGCGTCCCCGACAACTCGCGGATTAGCGTCCGCATAAACACGTCTCGCTCGAGCGGAAGTGACAAGTCTTGAATAATTGGCAGTTCGTTCAACGCGGGGTCCGACATAGTACGCCTCTGGTAGTGACCTAAACGAGGGGAAACAAACGCTGCGTGCCCCGCTTGTGTGGGGACTAGATTGATGCAGTGAATTATTAGCGAAGAGCAAGTCCCCCCACGAAAATGGACGCTTTGTGTCTTTTTGAGCACAATAAATTGGAACGGATTAGGCCGCTTTCAGCAATGCGATTTATCGCCAAGCCCCTCAAATTGGAACGCATTCGACACCTTTTTCAAATCAAACCGCTTCCACACGGGGGGCATTGTGGCACTCCACGTCGTTGGAACGGGCTGTAGCGACAGTGCGTGGTTGACCAGCTTGGAATCCAGTACACCACCGCAAGCGAAGAAGCTCAAGGTCAACGCGCTCTATTTTGGCATTACACGGGTGGCGTTTGCAGTGGTGCGGCGTGACGCTGTGAAGCATTCTATCGTGGTTTCCTTCGCCAGAAGGGGGTGATCCATTCGCCCGGCAACCATCCACGCTCAGGCAAGCGTCGCTACAAAATGGACACCCCGTAGATCGCCGCCTCTACATGCCTCACAGCGTTAGGTACGGCGGGACCGACGTGCCGCGTCTTTGCCGCTTCACTCGGCTCAACCAAACGAACGCCCTCGAGCTCGTCTGGTTGGGTGTCAATCGATGCGTGTGAAGCCCCCCGGGCTCGGACTAGCCTACCAACAATGAGATTTCTACGGACGCGAATGCAAACGCTGTTCGAGCAGGGAAATAGCACAACAGAACTGCGCCAATCCTCATTCTGTTTTATGTCTGCCCCCTTACAATACAGCCTTTCTAATTTCGGCGTGCGGTCACTGCCCATCGGAACGCAACACAGCCATTGCGTTTGTAGTCGCTGACGACCTCGCCAATTACTGTTGCTCTGGAAGGATGCTCTCTAGATGCAGAGATCTTGTCATGCACGGCGTCAAACACATCGTCTAAGCTTTGAGTCACTGGAAGCACGATGTGTGCTGTCGGCCATCTCGCTGTTTCCGGTCGCGGACACCTACACTCGAAAAGACTCAAATGTGGGCGGATCCGAAGTCGTCGAAGTACTCGATTTCAACGGCAACGACTTCATGACGTACGTTCGCTTTGACCTGTCGGCTTTGAACATCGATCAGGTCTTGTCCGCCGAACTGACGTTCAACAAAGTGCAAGGCATCCGCAATGACACGATCAATGCAGATCGTTTCGAAGTTTATGGACTACTCGATCTTGCTGGAAACACGCCTCAACAGTGGAACGAATATGGATTGGCGGACAACGACTTAGGCGCAGAGTATACAAACACCTTTGGCGACGGGCTGGATCTATCGCGAGTGGCTAATTTGGATGCCGAGAGCGGAGCTGATGTTAGCGAGTCGGTCGACAACTCGGTTGCCCCTCAACGACTGTCAGGCAACGACTTGGTCGTGTTTCTTAATGACCGCGTGGACGATGACGGATTCGTGACCTTTATTGCGCGGGTGGACGCAGGAAATGTGCGTGGTTGGGGGTATGGATCACGAGAAAACGCCGATCCGAACCTACGTCCCACGCTGACGATGCAGTATTCGACGATCCCGCAGCCGCCGCAACAAGTCGAACGGCTCAATCGAGGCGTGGTAGCCGTACGAAGATCGGACACCGAGTCCTACATCGGGTGGCGGTTGTTCGGCGATGACCCCAGTGATATTGGTTTCAATTTGTATCGCTCCACTGACGGTTCCGCTGCGGTGTTGTTGAACGCATCCCCGCTGACTCGAACTACCGACTTCGTCGACACCACCGCCGACTTGACGAAGAGCAACACTTATTTTGTTCGTGCCATCGTCGCTGGGATAGAGCAACCGGCGAGTGAATCGTACGCGTTATCGGTAGACGCAACCGTGGAACAGCGAATCAGTGTCCCGCTTCAAATCCCCGCCCCCGGCCCCGATTATCGTTACGAAGCCAATGATGCCAGCGTCGGAGATGTCGACGGAGACGGGCAGTATGAAATCATCTTAAAATGGGATCCATCGAACGCCAAAGACAACTCGCAATCCGGCACGACGGGGAACGTCTTACTCGATGCCTATCGCATGGACGGGACGTTGCTGTGGCGAATCGATTTGGGACGAAATATCCGAGCCGGTGCGCACTATACGCAATTCATGGTTTACGATTTTGATGGCGACGGAAAATCGGAAGTCATCACCAAGACGGCACCGGGCACGATGGATGGTCTGGGCAACGCCGTGTTGTTGGGCGCGGACAAAGTATCCGACGACTACCGTAATAGCGGCGGATATATTCTAAGCGGCCCCGAATATTTGACGGTCTTTTCAGGGTTGACCGGACAAGCACTTTCGACGATCCCATTTGAACCCGCGAGGGGCTCGGTAACTCAGTGGGGCGACAGCTATGGGAACCGTGTCGACCGCTTTACCGCAGGCGTCGCCTATTTGGATGGGACACGCCCAAGCGTCGTATTCGGCCGCGGCTATTACGACGCCCAAGGTGGCGGTCAGGCACGCAACGAGGTGGCGGCCTATGATTTTCGCGACGGCCAACTTTCCCTGCGATGGCACTTCAAAGCGGGCCAAAACATCAACGACAACGTCAATTCCGAATATATCGGCGAGGGAGCTCACTCGCTGAGCATTGGCGATGTCGATGGCGATGGACGCGATGAAATCATCTATGGCGCCGCAGCGATCGATGACGATGGCCGCGGCCTGTACTCTACCACCTTGGGTCACGGTGACGCACTGCACATGAGTGACATGGATCCCACTCGGCCTGGGCAAGAAATCTTTATGGTCCATGAAGATCCGTCGTCTCACCAGGGCGTCGGTGGCGAATTCCGTGACGCGGCAACGGGCGAATTGATTTTTGCGATCCCCGGTACCGGTGACATTGGGCGTGGTGTGGCAGCCGATATCGACCCCAACTCACCCGGCTACGAAATGTGGGCCAGCGTCGAAAACCCAAAAGTCTATAGCGCTGCGGGCAGCCCACTGTATGACATGCCCGCTAATATGTTCATCAACTTTGTTGTTTGGTGGGATGCCGACCTGACTCGTGAATTGCTCGACGGCACGACGATTTCGGAATGGAACAATCCTGGTCGCTCAAACTTTGATTTGGATCCCGGCACCAGCCGCAGCCAAATTTTTGCCCCGGGTGCCTCTTCCAACAATGGATCAAAAAGTACGCCTGCGTTGTCAGCGGATATTTTGGGAGATTGGCGTGAAGAAGTGATTTGGCGACGCAGTGACAACACCGCTCTCGATATCTACACCACCATCATTCCCGCTGAGAACCGGCTTTATACGTTGATGCATGACACGCAGTATCGCGTGGCAATCGCTTGGCAAAACACCGGCTATAACCAACCTCCGCACCCTAGTTTCTTTCTTGGTGCCGACATGCAAGACGCCCCCATTCCCGCGATCTATTATGCCGGGAATGTAAACCAAGCTCCTGTGCTCGATCCGATTGGTGACAAGTCGGTTCATGTCGGTACCGAGCTAAGCTTTCGGGTGACTGCTACGGATCTGGATGTTCCGGCGAATGAACTGACCTACAGTCTCGATGCCGGATCACCGTCTGGTGCGAGCATCAATCCATCGACAGGATTGTTCACGTGGATTCCAGATCAGCAATTTGGCAACCAATCCATTAATGTGACGGTCTTGGTTACCGACAATGGAACTCCTTCAAAAACCGATTCGGCTACGATTCAAATTGACGTCGTGGATCCGTTTCCTTGGCACCACAGGGATGCTCCGTTTGATGTCAACAATGACGGCAAAATATCGGCACTCGATGCGTTGGTGATTGTAAACGCATTGCAGCAGAGTCCCTCATCAGCACCTTTGCCTCGATTCCGCGACACGGGTTCGCCGTACTTGGATGTCAATCGAGACGGCTACGGTACTGCACTGGACGCGTTAGAGGTGATCAATCAGATGGGACGTCATCGTCAAATCCCTTCACCGCTGGGTTCGGCCGAGCAACCGCTGCAATATGGATCGATCGATGAGGATGACGATTCTGACCCGATCGATGTACTAATGGGGCAAGCGCATGATTGGATCGGCACGAAGTTTACCCGATTCATCCATGGCTAACCGAGCCGCCGCGACGTCCGGATCGTGAGAGAACAGCATCAATCGCCGGTGTTCGACGATGTCGCGAACGAGGCTCGGCTTCAAGCGACGAACGATCAGTGGGAACTGGTCATACGCTAATGTCCAAAACGTTTGCAGATGAGCGACGGTGGGACACAAGTCGGCAGCGTAGATCGCCGTTTCCCCCTGCGACTTTAACTTCACCATTTGGTGGCCACGGGTGTGTCCTCCGGTTAGTGAGACCGTGACCCCGGGTTCCACTTCCGATTGGCAATTCACCCATTGCAATAATCCTGTTTCCGCCAACGGAAGGAAATCGTCTTTGAAATAGGATCCCTCCAATTCAGGAACGTCACCGACGCCGTCGTCCCACTCGACCCGCTGGACGTAGTGTCGAGCTCGGCAGAACGTGGGCCGTAATCGATGATTTTTGTCGCGATAGGTGCATCCGCCAGCGTGATCAAAGTGCAAGTGAGTCAGAATCACCCAATCGATATCCTCCGGGACAATATCGTGGTCCCGCAGATTGCGAACCAACGGCGCCCCTGGCTGCATCGCGTAGCGACGACGTATTTTCTCGGGTGCTTTGCTGCCGTATCCGGTGTCGATCAAGCCGAGCGAGGAGGGCGTTCGCACAACCAGACAATTTGTTTCCACTTGGATTCGATGCTCCTCGTCGGGCACCGCGACTCGCTGCCAGAGCATCCGCGGGACAACGCCGAACATGTTGCCACCATCGATCCGCAAACGGCCACCGCTGAGCGGCAGCAATTGCATCTCGCCAAGCGGGATCCATGATGTCATGGCGAGACCTCGGTATCGACCAACATCGCCACCGCGTTGCCTCCGCCTAAACAGAGTGCCGCCACTCCTAACCGTCCCCCACGTGCCCGCAGTGCATGCAGCAGCGTCACCAACACACGTGCGCCGCTAGCTCCGATCGGATGTCCAAGCGCGATCGCACCGCCATTGACATTGACTCGGTCCACTGGGATCGCAAGCTGATTAAGACAAGCGAGCATTTGTACGGCAAACGCTTCATTGATCTCGAACAGATCAATGTCGCTAAGCGAATGGCCTGATTTACGGACGACATTCAAGACCGCTTCTACCGGGGTGACAAACAACTGCGACGGTTCACTGCCGGCGGTCGCGGATGCAACAATACGGCAGAGCGGCCGTTGTCCCGATCGCTCGCTGGCGGATCGATTTCCGACGACCACTGCCGCGGCACCGTCGCTGATCATCGACGCATTCCCCGCGGTCACCGTTCCCGGTTCGCCAAATGCGGGCTTCAGTGCGGCCAGACGCTCAAGTGTGGTATCGCGGCGAGGGCCTGAGTCACGCAGCACCGCCGATTCGCCCGCAGCCGCGGGGACGATCACTGGTACTATTTCGTCTTCAAAAGCACCCGAATCGATTGCCTGGATGGCACGTTGATGACTTTGCAATGCGTACAGGTCCTGTTCGGTACGCGAGATGCCGTTGGTTTCCGCCAACTGGTCCGCAATTTGTCCCATCGCGCTGCCGCTAAACGCACAGGTCAATCCGTCGTGCGTCAGCGAATCGAGCAGCAAGCGATCGCCCACCCTCGCTGCGTCACGCGGCAGGACCCATCCCGCCCGACTCATACTTTCCATCCCACCGGCGACCACCACATCGGCATCGCCGCAATGCGTGGCCTGAGCCGCCAAGATGATTGCTTTCAGCCCCGAACCACACACCTTGTTGATGGTCAGGGCGGCGACGGAATCGGGCAATCCAGCGGCGATCGCCGCCTGACGCGCGGGTGCCTGGCCGGCTCCGGCCGTCAAAACGTGACCAAGAATGACTTCGTTCACTGCCGCGACCGACAAACGGGCTCGCTGGACCGCTTCCCGCACCACGATTGCCCCCAACGCGGTCGCCGTCAACGACGACAATTCGCCTTGGAAACGTCCCATCGGAGTTCGGCAGGCCGACAAAACATAGGCGTCCCTCATCAGCTGACCTCAACCGTAAATAAATTGCGGGGCAGTGTTTACCATTCCGTTTTCGTTTTTTGATTCTGTTTCCGTTTTAGGAAAGGCCTCTTTAGAAAGGCCCGTGCGATTTTCCAGAAACGATCCTCCCAAACCGTCTTTCGGGTCGCGATTCGTACACCTATTTGGCATTGTACGCAGGCCACTGCTGAGCGTGGAAAAGAATTTTCCCAGCGGTTTTAAATGTCCTGACCTTCCCGCACTCGTTTAAAATAGAGGTACTCGAATGCGGGAGTTCAAACATGATCGCTATTCGTAATCTAGACGAAACGTCAAAACCCTGGGTCGATGGGTTCACGATTGGCCAGGTTCTCAAAGAGACTGCGCGGCGGCATCCAGATCATGATGCGTTTGTCTTCTGTGATCCACCGAACCGAATGACTTGGTCCGAGTTGGATGATGCGGTCACCGAGGTTGCTTGCGGGCTTTTGGCATTGGGTTTTCGACCTGGCGACCATTTCGGTGTCTGGGCCACCAATGTTCCGCAGTGGGTGTTGCTACAGTTTGCCACCGCGCGGATCGGTGTGGTGTTGGTGAACATCAATCCGTCGTACCGGGCTAATGAGTTGAAGTACGCGCTGCAACAATCCGAGGTGCGAGGATTGGCGTTAATTGATCACCACAAGTCCACTCATTTCTGGGAAATCTTGCACGAGGCCTGTCCCGAGCTTGCCACAGCAGCGCCGGGCGAGCTGAACAGCGAGGCCTTTCCTAAATTGAAATGGATCATTGGGCTGCGAGGCGATCCGCCGTCATATGCATTGAAGTGGGACGAACTCTTGAGTCGAGCGGAGTCGGTTCCGGCAACCACGGTAGCGCAAATTGCGGACAAGCTTCACTGCAACGACGCGATTAATATTCAGTACACGTCGGGCACCACCGGGCATCCCAAGGGAGCGACGCTGTCGCACCGCAACGTGCTGCTGAATGCATTTTATGCGGGCCAATCTCAGCGGCTTGGGCCGAGTGATCGTCTTGCGCTGCCGGTGCCGCTGTATCATTGTTTCGGTTGCGTGCTCGGTACCATGTGCTGTCTGGTTCACGGATCGGCAATGATCTTTCCCTCGGAATGTTTTAGCGCAGCGGCGACGCTCGATGCGATTGAAAAGGAACGTTGCACCGCACTGTATGGCGTGCCGACGATGTTCATCGCACAATTGGAACACCCCAGTTACGCGGGGCGTGATTTGTCATCGCTGCGGACCGGGATCATGGCAGGCAGTCCTTGTCCGATTGAGTTGATGAAACATGTGACCGCCGACATGGGGGCCGCAGAAATGACGATCGGTTACGGACAAACCGAAGCGTCACCGCTGATCACGCAAACTCGCACCGACGATCCGATCGAATTGCGGGTCGGCACGGTAGGCCGTCCGCTGCCCGGATTCGAAGCAAAAATCGTTGATCCGATCACGAACCAGACGCTTCCTGATGGCCAACAAGGCGAGTTCTGTGGCCGCGGCCACGGCGTGATGCTCGGTTATTACAACATGCCAGAAAAAACAGCAGCCGTCATCGACAGCGAAGGATGGCTGCACACCGGCGACTTGGGGATGCGGCAATCCAATGGCTATTTCCGCATCACCGGCCGACTGCATGACATGATCATTCGCGGCGGCGAAAATATCTATCCTCGTGAAATCGAAGAACGGTTGTATGAACACCCGGCGGTCGAGGACGTTCAAGTCGTGGGGGTGCCCGACCGCCGTTTTGGCGAAGAGGTGCTGGCATGGGTCAAACTCAAAGCGGGACACGATGTGTCCGAAGCGGAGCTGCGAGAATTTTGCCTCGGCTCAATGGCACGATTTAAAGTGCCACATTACTGGAAATTTGTGAACCAGTTTCCCACCACAGTGACAGGCAAAATCCAAAAGTTCAAGATCCGCGAATCCGCGATCGAGGAACTCGGGTTACAGGACATTGCCAAAATCCAAACCGCGTAGGTCCGACCAAAGTTTGCTCTCGCCCCTAAACCGTTGGCTCACGCCAACGGCAGTTTATCTGTCGGCCTCCGGCCTGTGCGTTTGCTACTAAATCAGCAGTCACCGTCGTCGGTGGAGAGGTAACTGCGGTATAGGCCGGAAGAAAAACTCACTCCTCATATCCGACGTCAATACCGAAGTTTTAGCGGTCCAGGCTTACCTCAAGGAAACATGCTGTCGACTGATCGTAGCGGTTCTAGCTTGGAATGCTGGCCGACAATCGAGACTAGGACTTTGAAAACACGAGCACAGCATAGGGGCCGAACGACAGTTTCGCGGTCGCAGGCAAACCGTCACGGTGCTCCTCGTCGGCAACCACGTCATCGGCATCTTTGTCGGCAAAGGCTTCGCTGTACCCTTTCCAGTCGGAATTGAAACGCAATTTCCAATGCCCGGCAGCGGGGAACCCAATCTCATAACCATCCCACGAGCGATTTGCAAAGTTCGCAAGCACGACGACGTCCCCCTCAGGATCCTCGTCGCCCGATCGAACGAACGCGATCACTTTGTCACCATCGTTGACGTGGTGCACGTGAATATGCTGGCCGATGAGACCGCGTGTCTTGCCTTCGCGGTTGAGTCGCAAACGAATCAGATCGCGAAACAGTTGCTTGATCCCTTTGAATTGATCGGCGCGATCCCAGTCGATCGGATCGGTATCGTCGAACCAATCGTCCTCGAGCAATTCTTGACCTTGAAATAGCATCGGAATTCCCGGCGCGGTCAGAGCCAATGCGGCCGCCAACACCGCCCGTTTCTGAGCGTGTGCACTCTCTGGATTTTCCGGATCAATCTCCGAAGGCACTCGTGATTTACCGTTTGCAACTTCGTCATGAGATTCGCTGTAGATCACTCGCTGCATCGCATCGTCGTTATAGCGATGGCACAACGCCTCGCGTACTGCCCACATGTCTCGATGAGCGTCATCGATCTGCTGAACGGCCTCGCGAATGGGGTGCACAAAGGCCGCATCCCACTGAGTCGAAAAACCAGCACCGCCATGATCGTGCGGCTTGGTCAACCAGTTGTTCTTTTGCAAATCCTCGGCAATCAGCAAGCAGTTGGGAAACTGTTGGGCCAAGTCACGATTGATCCACTGCATCAATCCCCAACCGTCGCTGATGTCGTCATCGCCAATCCCGCTGATCGTGCGAATGTAGGCGGTCATGTCATAACGCAGCCCATCGACATGGAAATCTTCGAGCCACATTTTTGCGTTGTCATAGATAAATTGCCGCACCTCGCCACGACCGTAGTCGGGCCGGGTCTCGCCCCAGGGCGTCGAGGAACGATGGTCGTTGTAGAAATAGATACCGCCCTTGTCGTTTTCGCTCCAGCCATCGAATCGCCACAAATCCAAATCGCTCGGACCAAAGTGGTTGTAAACGACATCCATCACCACGGCGACCCCATGAGCGTGAGCTTGCTTGACAAAGTCTTTGAGCGCCACCGGGCCACCATAAGCACTTTCAACTGCAAAAATGTGCGCCGGATTGTAGCCCCAAGAAAGGTCGCCGGCGAATTCAGCCACAGGCATAATCTGCAGCACGTTGACGCCCAGTTGTTTTAAGTGCGGCAGTCTTTTTAAGGTATCTGCAAACGACCCCGGTTGATCGTCGTTGCTGCGATGAAATGTCCCAATATGCATTTCGTAGATGACGATTTCGTTGTGATTCGGCATCTGAAAATCGTCACCTTCCCAGTCGTATGCGGTGTCGTGAACGATTCCTTTGCCGACCGAGTTGGTGACTTCGCGTGCGTAGGGATCGATGCGATCGAATGTCTGGTCGCCGTTGGTGATTTGAAACTTGTACCCTTGACCGATCGCCGCAGCATCGACGTTACCGTACCAATAACCGTTGCCTTCATTAGCCATCGGGTGACGGTCGCCCGACCAGTCGTTGAAATCACCGATCACGCTGACGCGATCCGCATGCGGTGCCCAGACTCGAAATGCGACTCCGTTTTCATGAGGTATCGCTCCCATGCCTGCCAATTTTGTCGGTTCGATTTGGGTAGCGGAATTTGATTCGGGGGAGGAAGACGTGGGCGATATGGCGATTGACATTATGTTCCTTTGAAGTTTGGAAATACACGCCCACCGACGCGGGAGTGGCGAAGGCCTATCAGCAAAGAGTGTGCCGAATCATGTAAATCGGGTTACGATATCCCAGCCGCTTACGAGAGAGTGGGGATGAAGCGGCGTCATCATGACTTGCCCCCCGCATGTCAAAGGGCAGGCAATGATGCTCGACGAATCCGTTTGTTACCGGTAAATTAGGCGGAGCTCGCCAACCGTCACCTCGACTCTCCAGCGTTGTTGCCTATGTCCCACGATTCGACTTCCTCCGCATCGATCCCTCCGGCGGATTCTCGATGCGACATCGAGAAGGTGCTACTGATCCCTGGTTTCTGTGAGCCCGCTGCCTTTTTGTGGCCACTGAAATTGTCACTACAACAGAATTGCGACGACGTTCAACTGTGGAATGATCGAATGATCTTTCGCAATTTAGAGAAGAGTGTTGCTCGACTGACGAGCGAATTGCAAGCGAGGCGATCGAGTGGTTCGATTGCACTGGTCACTCACAGCTTCGGCGACTGGGTGGCCCGTCGAGCGATCGCCGCAAGCCGATCGCATCATGTATCGGCACTCGTTTCGATCGCTCCAGTCATGCAGGCGGGCATTGTCCCCGATTTGTTGCACCTTGCCACCGGCAACTTGATTCCCGAGATCGCTGTGATGGGCGATCCCGTGCGGGCGAACTGTGACGCGAGTGTTGACGCGAGCGTGCGGCGACTGGTGATTTGGGCCAGCATGGATCTGTATGTCCGGCCGGTCGAAATCGACGAGCATCCAAACGCATCGATACACCACTTGATCGGTTCCCATTTGACGGTCGCGATGCAGCCCAATTCGCTGCAGCTGATTTCACAATTCTTATTTTCCAACTCGGTCCTTCACTAGCACGCCCCGGATGGCGGCGAGAGAGAATGTTTGCGTGCGTCATCCGATGGCGGACCGCGGTGCTGGCGGCACCGACAAGCTGGATCGAAGGAATTCGTTCAAGAAGCCGATTCACGTGCTAGTCGACGTTCACGTCCACTCCGCCGTTTCCAACATTCACGTCCACATCGTCGATCGCTTCGCGAAGATTTTCACGGCGTTCTTGTCGACGCTCGATGCGGTTATCGGCGGCGGAATCACCAAGCGGTGCGTCTGCGGCATCGATATCAATATCGACGCCGCCGTCGTCATCGACAGCAGGAGGGGTGGTTGCCGGACTGACCGCGCCCGACGTGCCTCCTTGCTCGACATCACAACCAGCCAGACCGACCGAGGCGACGAGAAACATCGCGAGCAACAACAGATTTTTCATTTTCTTACCTTCACCTAAATGACTTAAAACAAATGGACAGAGAATATGACGGAGCAGGGTCGGGGTGGCGTGATGCGGTGCCATGATCGTGAGCGTCAAAAAAATCGCCACGAGGGCAACATGCCGCTCGTGACGAAATGACATTGCGAAACGGCCATCGCCGGTTCCAATCGACCTATTGGTTGTCGGTTTCGCGATTTTCGCGAGTCGCACGGTTTCCGCGGTTTCCGCGGTTCTCGCGATTCACGCGATTCTGGCGGTTTTCGCGTAACATGCGATCCTTGGCGTCTTCGTTACGATTGACGTTGTATCGCTTGTCGAGATCGCGAGCCCAGGTACGATCCGCCATGTTGGGCCAATTGTCTTCATCAAAGCCTTGCTGACCTTTGAGCTGTTCTTGGGTCACGTTCAAGACCAAGACGTAGTCGTCCGAATCGATGTCGTCGCCATCGTCAAGCTCATCGGGATCGACTTGCACCCGAAACGCTTCGAAAGGAACCGCGAACAATTTGTTGCCCATGCCGAGAAACCCACCATAGGTGACGGCGGCATACCGAACCTTGCCAGTCGTTGCATCGAGCACAATATCTTTGATCTCGCCAACGCTTTCGCCTAGCGAATTCTGGATGTTATAACCGATCAATTGACTGACTCGGATCGTGGTCCCTTGCGTCTTTTCATCCAACTGACCCACGTTTGCTCGATCGCGGTTGCGAGCGACGTTACGGTCTTGATCGCGAGCTTCCTGTGCCGATGCCACGTCAAACGATAACGTGGCCAATGCGATCGTCAAAATCGCATATCGCAGTGTTGCTTTCATCCGAATCTCTCCAACAAAGAAAAGGGGGAAGGGGGAACGTGTATGGGAAACGCATCTATTAAGAAACGCTCACTCCGCAATGCAAAGCTGATTGATTCACGTGTTGCGGAGCCGCACAATTAGCGCTGTGTCGACAAACGACTAGCCATGTGTCGACAAACGACTTTCGCTGACACTTCGATTGCATTTTCAGAATGCATTTCGCGGACCAATTCAGGGGACGACGTACGGAATCCCGAAGCCGCAGAAAGGAGGCTCGAAAACGATCACTTCTGCGTTATCCCAACATCAGTGTCTAGGCAGCTGAATCAACATCGATCAGCTGCATGGCTGGCAATCGCTCACGCTGGCACGCGGTCACCCTGGCCAAGCGACCTAGCACGCTGGCCAAGTCATTGGCCGGATGGAGTTGATCCCCCCGGCGCAGGAATTGCGACATCGAGAGTGGCAACAGCTTCCGCACCTTCCTCGCGATGCAAAAGGGTCATCACAATGCGCCAATTCCAACTATTACTTCTTGTCCTATGTGGTGTACTGTGGTCATCACCAGCTGAATCCGCGGACCCTGTGCCGGACGAGACGATGGTTCAGCAAGTCAAACGGGCGATCGTCGAACAGACCAACGCGTTTCGCAAAGAGCACAAACTCGACGCGGTGACCGGCGACGAGAACCTGATGAAGTGTGCATCGGACTTTGCAAACTTCATGGCGAAAACGAGCAAGTATGGACACAATGCGGATGGACAAACGCCGGCCCAACGCGCTAAAGCGGCCGGCTACGAATACTGTGTTGTCCGCGAGAACATCGCCTATCGCACCAATACCGGCGACGTTACCGCCGAAAGTTTGATTGACATTTTTGTGCAAGGGTGGATCGATTCGCCGCCTCATCGCGAGAACATGCTGGCGGAATACGTCACCGACACGGGGGTTGCCGTGGCGACCACGGACGACGTCACCTATTACGCCGTTCAATTATTTGGTCGTCCTAAATCGCAAGCGATAAAAATTGAAATCCGCAATGAAACCAGCGAACTGCAAACGTTGATCAGCGAGGCGAACGACAGCCAGGACGAGATCGAGATGCCACCGCGGACCATCATCAAAATGACGCGATGTTTCCCCACGACGCTGTGGCTAAAGGACAGCGAATCTGAAATGCGATTGACCGAATCGAGCGACTTAGTGCTGACCGAGGACGGAATTCAACGCAAATAGTCCATTCGACCCGCGATTATGCCCTCGACTCTGATCGCGGCGCAAGCCGTTCGGTTGCAGCGAGTAAAACGTTCGATTTTGACCGGACGGCTTGCACCGCACCGCTACAAACGCCACTACAAACGCCACCCGATCTGGCCAAAGTCGATGGCATTCACAGACTGCCCCGCTGGCGCGAGCGATAGCAAAAGTCGGCAGATCGCCGGACGACCGCCACGTGATCCCATGTCGTTCTCGCCTGCGAAACCTGCTCTGTTTGGGGGAACGAATAGCCACGTTCGGAGGATTTTTGCAGTGCGACTCTCGCTAGGAGTGCGATTATGCCAATTCCCGGCACGCCAGTTGCGTTCGTTTTGAACTCAGCCTGATCGACAATCAACCTTACTAGCATGTAGAATCTTGGAATCACCAATGGATGACCCCGTCGCAACTCTGAATCCTGATACACAGCCCACACCTACTCCTAAGTCTAAGTGGTCAAAGCCCATGCCTAGTGTTCTGGTCATTGATGACGACCGCGCCATTCTCGCGTTGACAGAAAAAGCACTGTCCACGATTGCGGATGTAGAGACCGCCGCCACCGCCAAGGAAGGTCTCGAGAAATTACGTGCCGGCGCGTTCGACACGGTATTGCTTGACATTCAATTGCCGGACCAAAACGGATTGGCCGTCTACTGCGAGATCCGCGAATTTGATCGCCGCATCCCCGTGGTCTTTATGACGGTTGAAGCCGCCAGCAGCACGGCGATTGAAGCAATGCAACTAGGCGCGTTCGATTACATCGGCAAACCGCTCTCGGTCGACCCGCTCCGCGATCTGATCGAAAAAGCAATCGAACAGCGTCAAATCAGCAGCGTTCCGGTGGCGATCAGTGCCGACGACAAGTCGCCTGGCGAATCGGGCGAGCTATTCATTGGCCGATCGCCAGCCATGCTGGGTGTTTTTAAGGCAATCGGAAAAGTTAGCAAGCAAGACGTGCCGATTTTAATCCGTGGTGAGAGTGGAACGGGCAAAGAGCTCGTCGCTCGCGCGTTGTACCAATATAGTCACCGAAGTGATGAAATCTTTTTGGCGGTCAACTGTGCGGCCCTTCCGGACAACTTGCTCGAGAGCGAATTGTTTGGACATGAAAAGGGTGCGTTCACGGGCGCCGAGTCGCGACGGATCGGTAAGTTTGAACAGTGTAACGGTGGCACGTTATTCCTGGACGAAATCGGCGACATGGCTCCTTCGGTTCAAGCCAAGGTGTTGCGAGTGCTGCAGGAACAGCGGTTCGAGCGGGTTGGTGGCAACAAGGAATTGACGACCGACGTACGCATCATCGCCGCGACGAACCGGCCGCTCGAACAGATGGTCGCGGACGGCGATTATCGCGAAGACCTGTTGTATCGCTTGAACGGGGTCACGATCGAATTGCCGCCGCTTCGCGAACGACTCAGCGATGTACCAGCGCTAGTGCAATTCTTTATGGCGCAAGCGAAGAAGGAATTCAACAAGCCCGACTTGGAAGGCTTGTCCCCCGAGGCGGCCGAGTTATTCGAAGGCTATCATTGGCCCGGCAACGTACGACAACTACGAGCTGTGATTCGCCGCTGCGTGCTCGACACAGTGATGCCGGTCATTACCCCCGACGGGCTGCCCAAAGAGATCACGCGGATCAAAGCCGCGGACAACGCTTTAGGTGGTGTCCCGGTGTCCAATGAGACGCTCGACGGCGCGGGGCTGCCACAGTTGGTCAAACGCCTGCTCGCGGAAAAATCGACCGATGTCTATGCCGAAGCCACTCAGTACATGGAAAAGTACGTGATCACCGAAGTGCTCAAATCGACCGGCGGCAACCAAAGCCAAGCGGCCGAGATCCTGGGAATCACGCGTGGCAAACTGCGAGACCGAATCACCACGTTCGACATCTCGTTGACCAGCAACGTGCAAATCGGCTAGCCCGTAGTAGTACAGGCTGCGAGCCTGCACAGAAAACAAATCAGCACGAAAACAAATCAGCACAGGCCGGAGACAGCCTGTGCTGTTTTTTTAGCTGTGCTATTTTCAGCCTGTGCTATTTATCGAATTGTTCGAGCGATGTCGGCGGCACCGTTCGCAGCATCGCCGCCGCTTCGTCAACGCGAATCGCGTCTCCGGTGACGATGATCAACACGGAGCCATCGCGGACTTTTGCCTCGTATTGGGCGGCAACATCGTGCTCGAC
>TARA_R110002073_G_scaffold160689_1_pt1 | contig 20783 bp, 19 predicted proteins | sample TARA_R110002073 | Tara Oceans TARA_R110002073 (sample SAMEA4397174) | marine metagenome | biome: Polar Biome; feature: [DCM] deep chlorophyll maximum layer (ENVO:01000326); material: water (ENVO:00002006), including particulate matter (ENVO:01000060) such as... | depth 40 m | reverse complement strand
GCCGTCAACACCGCGCACCCGTCGCCGATCGTGGCGCTATGGCGCGATACCGCACGGTTGATCGCGTCGACTTTTCGCTGCACGCCGGCGTCGTCGGACCCGGTTCCCCGCCCGACCCAATCCGCCGCTTCGCCCCCGAAGGATGCAGTTGCCAGGGCGGCCCCCACGGTCGAATTGCCGATGCCCATTTCGCCCAGTATCAATACGCTCGCATCCGGCGACACCGCGGCGGCACCGGCATTCAACGCTGCCAGAGACTCTGCCGCGGTCATCGCAGGAGCAGCGGTGAAATCCGCCGTCGGTTTGTCCAGGTCCAGATCAACCACCGACAAATCCGCTCCGTTCACCTGGCATAATTGGTTGATCGCCGCGCCACCGGCCCTGAAGTTCAAAACCATCTGGGCGGTTACCTCTTGGGGAAACGGGTTGACGTTTTGCGCACAGACTCCGTGGTTTCCGGCGAATACGACTGCCTGCGCGTGTGCGATCCGAGGCACTTCTACCGCCTGCCACCCCGCAAAAAACACCGCGAGATCTTCGAGGCGGCCCAAAGAACCCGCCGGCTTGGTCAAACAGTCCTGTCGCGCCCGCGCGGCCGCTTGGCTCTTGGCGTCGGTTTCGGGCAGGTGCTTAACCAAAGTTGCGATGTCATCCAGACTGGTAAGGAGAAAGTTGACGTGGGACATGGTAAAAACCTTTATGCGCTGTGAGTGGTGACCGAAACCGACACGTTCGGGCATTGTTATAGCCGAAAATCCTGCTGCTATTCCTTGAGGGTCAGAGGCAGACCGCAGCTTACCAAAACGACCTTATCGGCAAGTGCCGCGATCCTCTGGTTCATCACACCTGAAGCGTCGCGGTATCGTCGGCTCAGGGCCGACACGGGCACGATGCCGCCGCCGACTTCGTTGGTGACCAGAACCACCGGTGATTGCTGGTCAAGCAACACGCGGCAAAGCGCGTCCGTTTCCTGGTTCCAATCCCGGCCATCCATCATCAGGTTCGACAGCCACAGGGTCAGACAATCGACCAGCCGAACACCCTGACCGTCCGTACGGCGCAAGACACCGCCAAGGTCCAATGGCTCTTGCTCGGTTTGCCAGTCGGGGCCGCGTTGCTCTTGGTGGGCACGGATGCGGTCTTGCATTTCGTCGTCCAGTGGTTGCGCGGTCGCAATATAGATCAGCGGTAGGTCGAACGCCCGGGCCGTCATTTCCGCGTATCGGCTTTTGCCGGATTTCGCCCCGCCGGTAACCAAAACTCTTTTGTGCATCACGGTCACCTTTTCTTGCGGTCGTCCCAAGGCGGTTTGATCCTGTACACCTTGGGACAGGCGCAAAGTGATTTGCGTTAATATTCAACCCCTGCCTGCGCAGATATGCCCTGCTTGCGAAACGGATGCTTGATCTCTTTCATCTCTGAGACCAGATCAGCGATTTCAATCAACCGTTCGGGTGCGTTGCGGCCGGTGATAACGACGTGGGTCATCTCAGGCTTCTCGGCCAAGAGAAACTCGGCCACGTCATCGGCGTTCAGGTAATCATAGCGCAGCGCAATGTTCAGTTCATCCAGCAAAACCATCCGGTTGTTCGGATCGCGAATTAGCTCCTTGGCCTTTTCCCACGCGCGCGATGCCGCGGCGATGTCACGGTCGCGATCCTGGGTGTCCCACGTGAAGCCTTCGCCCATTACATGAACCTGACAGATATCGCTGAATCGGTCTTGCAAGACCTGCCTGTCCGCCGAAAACATCGACCCTTTGATGAATTGAACGACGGCGCAAGGGAACCCGTGGCCGATCGCGCGCAGGATCATCCCGAAGCCAGAGCTGCTTTTGCCCTTGCCATTGCCGGTATGCACGATGATCAGCCCTTTCTTGACCGTCTTCTTGGCCATCATCTTGCTGCGCGCCGTCTGGACCTTGGCCATTTTTTCGGCATAGAGCTTCTTGTCGTCTGGCGTGGCATCGGTCATTTGGTAGTCTCCTGCTGTAAAAGCGTGTCACGGGCACGTGAAATCTGCCGTACGGCTCTCAGGGTGATCGGTGTGCCGCAGACCCAATCAGACGAACTGTAAAGCAGACGGTCCATTTTTGCATAATGCGCCAGGGCTGGGTGGAAAACGATTTCCTCGGATCGCGACCCACCCGCGTACGGTTCCGCGGTGATCAGCACATCGGGATTTTCAAGCACCAAAAGCTCAAGATCCAACCGGCCACCGGTGAGCATCCCGAGCTTTTCGGACAAATTCTGCAACCCTCCGGTGGTAACGATGTCATGGCCAAGCGTGTTAACCCCCAACGAGTACCCGTTGGGATAGTAGAAGGCCGCGACCGGCGCATCACTGTCCGCGACCGGTGCGGCTGCAAGAAAGCTTTCGACGGTCCCGGCAAGACGTTCCGCCTTGGCGGTTTGATGCAGCAGATCGCCCATTTCCCTGATTTGATCAGGGATTTGATCCAGTCTCGAGGTCAGCGGGAACTGTTCAATCCGCACGCCCATTACCCGAAGCATATCGAGCGTGGCCTTGTCACTGTATTGTCCGGCAACCACAACATCAGGGGCCGACAGAAAAATCTCTTCGGCATGGCCCGCGTTTTGTGGATAGCCTTTGGCCTGATCAGCCAGTGAAGAAGACCGTGCGTCTGTTGCCAGTCGGCTCAGTGACACGATCTGAGCCGGATCAGCCAGCAGCATGACAAGCTGATCCGTACACAAATTCATCGATACCACTCGCGGAGCGTCAGAAGCGTGGGCCGACAGTGCACCCCCCATCAGACACCCCGCCAAAGCAGTGCGGCAAAGCAGATTAGAAATCAGCCTGAACCCCGACATAGAATGCCCTCTCCGAGGTGTTATAGCCCCGGACCGTTTCATATTTCTCGTTCGTAAGGTTGCGCACGGTAAAATATGCGTTCGCGCGGTCCGTGATGTCATAGCGCGCCGTAAGATCAACGACCGTATAGTCATCAAGCGGCGTCGCTGTGCCAAACCCGTCCACGACACCAGCGACCCGCGTGATCTGTAGGCCGGTGGTAAACCGGTCCGTCACGTCGAAATCTGCCCCGACGATCAGTTCGTGGGTAGGGACCCGTGTCAAACGCGCATTGGCGCTTTCTCCAAAGGTGTATGTGTAATTGCCGTTGACCGATATACGGTCGGTAACGCGGTAGTCACCCGACAGCTCCACACCTTTGGTGACGGTTTTACCGGGAACTTGTGCATAGGCAAATGTGGCAAAATCAAAGTCGATCAGGTCGGTGATTTCCGTGTAAAAGGCGGTGGCTCGCAAGGTCGCCATTTCGCCAATTCGGTGTTCGACACCGAGATCAAGGCTGGTGCTGGTTTCCGGTGCGAGATTTCCGCCCGCAAAGGGACCGAACCGTTCATAGAGAGATGGCGCCCGGTAGCCGGTTCCGATTGATGCCCGTACTGTTGTTGCTTGCGTCGTGTGCCACGCCAATGCGGCACGACCGGAAAACTGACCTTTGAAATCGGTATAGTCGTCGTAACGAAGCGTGGTGGAAAGCTCCAGATCCTCGCGAAGCGTGAACTGTGCCTCTGCAAAAGCGGCCTTGTTGGATGCTTCGTATTCGGTACCGTCAAGCGATGCGCGCTCTTTCGTCCAGTCCAGACCAAATGCCAAGTTTGTCGCGGGCGAAAGCTCGACCCGTCCGAGATAGGCGGCTTTCAGACGTTCACCGATAAAGCTTTTGGTGAAGCCTTTCGCGTCATAGCGATTATTGCGGAATTGCGAGACCGACAATTCGTGCACCCAAGCGCCTTGGGTGTATTCGGCAAAGGCGCGCAGGCCCGCACGGGTTTCGTCTGACACACCGGAACTGTCGGTTGTAGAGCGGTCAAATTCGACGGTACTGTCAGACCATAGCCCCGCAACGCCCACCTTCAATGCATCGCTGACCTGGTATGCGGCATACAGGTTGGCAGAGCTTTGCTTGAAACCATCCTTTTCCGTGTCCGAGCTGCGGGCAGAAAAACCGTCGGTTTGAACACGGCTCAGGGTGAATGCCAGTTCAACCCGTTCATCCATGAAACCAACGCTGCTGGTTGCCGTGCCGGTGTTGAAACTGCCATACTCCAGTGTTGTGCGGCCTGATGCGCCTTCGACAACCGGGCGCCATGTTTCGACATCAACGACCCCGGCAATCGCATCCGATCCGTAAATCGCGGTTTGCGTCCCTTTGATCAGCGTAACCCGGTTCACCGCACCGGCAGTCAGGGTGCCGAAGTTAAAGCTTGATTGCGTACTTGATGGATCAGTGACTTCGATCCCGTCGACACGGACGCCGATATATGTGCTGCCCAAGCCGCGCACCCGCAAGGTCGACCGCGTTCCCAGTCCACCATTCGCGCTAAGCGACACGCCAGGCAGACGCGCCAGCGCATCAGCGACGCCCGGCCCGGATTTTTTCAGATCCTCTGCGTCCACCACTTCGATCGTCGCGCCGGTTGCAGCCAGCGTGGTGGGCAAAAGCCCGCCGTAGACCATGATCGGGCTTAGGGCGATAGTGTCATCGGCCTGCGCGAACGCCAGCGTCGGGACAAGTGCGACTGTGCACAACAAGGTCTGTTTCAAGGTGTATTTCATAACGACTTCCAAGCCAAAATTCCGGTCAGTGACCGGTACATAACAATTTTACCTGGGGAGGGATTATCCGCCCGCAGATGGTGACTGACACCACTGCGGAAATATCCGCCGTTTCAACGCGCCCCGCGCCCAAACCGGGTGTTCTCTTTTGGCAGGTTCCTGACTTGCGGATCGTACCTTGACTGACTGGAACCACCCGGGATGCGGGGGGCATTTTCAACCTGTTACGTCGCTCACAGTTGCGGGGGCAGTTATGGATTCCCTTTTGACAGGTCACCACATTCCCTTTTAACCAGACCCCCGTAAAACACCGAGCGCCCAGACCAAAAGCCTGCCCTAAAAATCACTGGACCAGATTTCTGTCAAGTGCGGAAAGCGGCGAAATTCAGACGAAAACGGTACAACGTCGATTTCGTCAAGTTTCCATCGCGATCTTCAGTCGCTCCCAATCGGCCGCCGTACCGGGAAGACCCATGCGTATCCAACTGGGGGAATAGGGGAAGACCCGTGTCCAGATGTGACGCTTGGCGAGCATTTTCTGCGCCAGAAGGGCGTCATTCGTGGCGTAGGTACGAAACAGTGACGTACCGCCAACCACCGTCCAACCGGCGGCGACAGCCAGTGCATCCAGTCGCTGCGCATCGCCGCAAAGCCGCGCCCGCGTGGCCTGTGCCCAAGTATCGTCGTGTAGCGCCCGCTGCGCGATTTCTATTGCCATGCCCGACACGGGCCAAGGCCCGGTCATTTCGCGGAATTTCTGCGCCAGTTCAGGCCGGCACAGCACAAACCCCAACCGGACGCCTGCAAGCCCGTAGAATTTGCCGAAAGATCGCAAGACCACCACGTTGTCGGGCAGGTCCACAGCATCGCCCTGCCCCACCAGCGACGCATCCCGGTCTGCGTCGGCAAAGCTTTCGTCGACGACCAGCAACCCGACGGTTTGCGCCAGCGCCATCAGGGTGTGCGGTGCATAGACGCGCCCGTCAGGGTTGTTCGGGTTCACCACAACGGCAAGGTCACTGCCTTCCAGTGCTTGAAAGAGACCCACTTCTTCCACCTGCCAACCACCGGCACGCAACGCGGCTGCGTGTTCATTATAGGTCGGGGACAGGACGCTAGCCTTACCGACCCCTTGCACATGCGGAATCATCTGTATCGCCGCCTGTGCGCCGGCAACGGGAATGACTTCGCCGGTGGTCCCGTACGCGTGCTGCGCTGCGCGTTCCAACTGCTTCAGGCTTGCGGTTTCGGGCAGACGGTGCCAGGCGCTGGCGGTTATCTGGCCGACCGGATACGGCACAGTGTTTATACCAGTCGACAGGTCGATCCAACTGACCGGTTGGCCACCATAACGTGCAATCGCCCGAGCAAGATTTCCTCCGTGGTCACGCATTCGTCATCCTCTCGAGCAGCGCAATCAATCCCAACCCCAAAGCGACAACCAGCATGACGCGTTGGTAAAGCCCCAGTCCCCGGCGCACCGATCCAGCGTCGGGATCAGCGGCCTCACCGTTCAGCCATGGTTCGTTCGCGACAGTGTTCCCGTATACCCGGGGGCCTGACAGGCGAATATCAAGCGCTGCGGCCATCGCCGCTTCGGGCCATCCGGCATTCGGTGACCGGTGCTGGTTTGCATCGCGGAACATCACTTTTCCAGCGTGTCGCAGTCGACCCGAAACCACTGTGAACAGCCCCCCTGTGATCCGCGACGGGATCAGATTGGCAAGATCGTCGAGCCGGGCAGCCGCCATTCCGAAATGGACGTAGCGCGCCGACCGGTGGCCGATCATGGAATCGAAGGTATTGATCACCTTGTATCCGACCAAGCCGGGCAGCCCGAACACCAGCCCCCAGAACAATGGCGCAATCACCCCGTCAGAACTGTTTTCGGCCAGGCTTTCCAGAGAAGCCCGCGCAATGGCCTTGTCATCCAAGGTTTCCGGGTTTCGGCCAATGATCAACGACACGGCCCCGCGGGCCTGATCGGTTTGACCCCGGGCCAAGGGCAGCGCTATCGCCTGCACATGATCATACAGGCTCCGGGTGGCAAGAAAAGGCCACGACAGCAGCCCGCCAATCAACACACCGGACCAACCGGTTGGCAGGACGGAGCTTACTGCCACAGCCGGTGACACACAGGCAACAAGCACTAGAAACACTGTGATCGTCCCGTAGGCCCTCAGTCTGACGGGCGAATGTGACGGTCGGTTCAGGAAGGCTTCAAGCTTGCTGATTAGGTGACCGATCCAGCTCACGGGGTGGCCGATCTTGCGAAATACCGCCATGGGCCAGCTTACGGTCGCTTCGACCAGAAAGCCCGCCAACAACGCGGCTGCGAAGGACATCATATCGCGGATCCCGTGGTAAAGCTTGTGATCCCTTGCATCCCGGCATCCCGAAGGGCGTCTTGCGCATTCACAGGTATGCAACCCGGCGCAAAGATGAAGCCCCGCGCCGATCCCGTGTGCGCGCGTACGTATCCTAGCGCCCCGAGCTTATGGGCAAGTGCCGCGGACGGATCATTCAATGGTCCACGCAACTGTGTTGTGCGGTCCGCCGCTTCGGTCGCGAGCTGCGCAACTTTGGCTAGGTCGGCGGCGTCCGTGGCATCGCCCCAAACTGCCAATAGGTCTGATATATCGGCAAACCGGTCATCTTGGGCATCTGTCCATATAGGTGGCCCGAAATAACCCCCGAGGATTTCAGCCTTCGGAGGCGTTTTGAGGTGGCGATAAATCCGTGCCTGTCGCGATGCCCAAACAACGCCGTCGGGGCGTGCCAACATCAAAGGGTCGGTGGCTTTTTCGACATGCAGGCAGGCTGCTGCCAACTGTCCGTCATCAGCACCCACCGCGCGACCCAGAGCCACCAAAGCCGCCGTCGACGCCCCCGCCCCCACGCCTCGCGGCACATTTGCGGACACCACGAACCGACCTGTCTGCGGGCGTTGAAGACAGCAAAGCAAACGGCTTAGATGCTGGCGGGACACCGCCGCCGGACCAGAAACGCTCAATTCCAAATTCGGGCCGGATTCATACCAGGCTTGCGCAAACAGCGTGTCGCACCGCAGCGTCACAAGAACCACTGGACCCTCAGCCCCCAAGCGCCCCTGAAGCCATTCGCCGAAATGTCCGTATGCCTTACCCGCTGGCGGCAGGGTACGCAGGATTTCGTCTTGTTTGTACATCTGGACCGTTGTTGAAAAGCGCCTGCGGGGATCTTTGCGCATATTCACCATCGCACTTCAATCTACAACATCGCGGCCAAGTTTCTTTACCTCGGCCACATCGTTGGCTTTCGGCAAGGCCTTCTCTTGGCCGGGGCTATACCAGCATCGCGGTTCCCGACACCTGCGTTTCGCTCGCCGGGTCAAAAACCGGATTGACTCTGATTTTGTATTTCCGTAATTCGTGAAATATGGAATCAATGTTGATCACGCGCCTTTCTGCCTTAAGCCACACTCAGCGCATGGCTGTTTTCAGGCTGCTGATGCGGCGCTTTCCCGATGCGTTGCCTGCCGGAGAAATCGCTGATGTACTCGCACTGAAACCCAGCACCGCTTCGGCATATCTTGCGACGCTCACCCAGGTCGGGCTGATTTCGCAACGTCGCGAGGCAACGTGGTTGCGATATACAGTTAATCTGGATGCAGCCCGGGCGATCGTTGGAGGGCTCTTTCAGGACTGCTGCCAGGGTCGTGCCGATCTCTGCCCGCCGTCCTTTTATGATCTTATCGGCGGCATCAGCCCGGCCGTCGACCGAAAATTCAATGCATTGTTCATCTGCACTGGCAATTCGGCCCGTTCGATCTTTGCCGAAGCCATCCTGAGGGACCTCGCGCCAGACAGGTTCGATGTGTATTCGGCTGGCACGTCGCCCCAGCCCGGCCTACACCCGTTCGCTTTGGAAATGCTCGTGGCCAAGGGGCACGATGTGTCGACTTTACGCCCCAAGACCCTCGGGGAATTTCAAAGCCCACAGGCCCCCCGCATGGATTTTATCTTTACCGTCTGTGATCGCGCAGCCAACGAAGAATGTCCAACATGGCCCGGGCAACCGGTTTCAGCGCATTGGGGCATGCCGGACCCGGCCAAGTTTCAAGGAAACGTTGCGGAGCGTCAGCTTGCGTTTCAGCAGGTGTACGGCGCAGTCCACAACAGGATCAGCGCTTTCGCCTCATTGCCGTTCCATGCGCTCGACCGGGTTTCTCTGCAAAAAAGCGTGGATGAGATAGGCCGCAAAACCTCAGGACAGGACCACTGAAAATGACGACATATGCAATCAACGGCTTGGGCCGCATCGGCAAACTTGTGCTGCGCGCATTGCTGGAACGCAATGAGAAGATAGCCTTCGTCAACGATGCGACGGGCGACCCCGCGATGCACGCTCATCTGCTGGAATTTGATTCAGTCCACGGTCGTTGGCCGGCAGTTTTTTCGGCGGACAATACATCGATCACCATTGACGGAACCCGAATTCCCGTCACCAACAGCCCCGGTCTGGCGGATCTGCCGCTTGCGGGCGTGGACGTGGTGATTGACTGCACCGGCGCATTCAAGACCGAGGCCAAGCTGGCCCCCTATTTTGGCGCAGGTGTCAGAAAGGTGGTGGTATCGGCCCCTGTAAAGGACGGGCCGACGGCGAATATCGTGTATGGGGTCAACGAAGGAATCTACGACCCTCACGCGCATCATATCGTCACGGCAGCAAGCTGCACGACCAACTGTCTGGCCCCAGTTGTCAAGGTTTTGCTTGACGGCATAGGGATCAGGCACGGTTCGATCACGACCATACACGACGTCACCAATACCCAGACCATCGTTGACCGTCCGGCAAAAGACATGCGCCGGGCACGTTCAGCACTGACCAATCTTATACCCACGACCACGGGCTCGGCCACCGCGATCACGCTGATCTATCCGCAGCTCAAGGGTAAGTTGAACGGTCATGCTGTCCGTGTACCCTTGTTGAACGCTTCCATCACCGATTGTGTTTTTGAGATGTCGCGCGACACAACAGTGGATGAGGTCAACAGTCTTTTCCAGGCGGCGGCCGAAGGCCCGCTCAAGGGTATCTTGGGCTACGAAACACGGCCGCTGGTGTCGAGCGATTATACCAATGATCCCCGCAGCAGCATCATTGATGCGCCGTCGACGATGGTCGTCAATGGTACGCAGGTCAAAGTCTATGCCTGGTACGACAACGAATACGGCTATGCACATCGTTTGGCTGATGTGGCGCAGATGGTAGGTAACGGGCTGTGACATCTCGGCCAGGGCTTGCCGCCTATATCACGGTCACAGCGGCGTACTGGGCGTTCATGTTGACGGACGGTGCACTGCGCATGTTGGTGCTGCTGCACTTTCATACGATCGGTTTTTCCCCGGTCCAGCTTGCCTATCTGTTTGTTCTCTATGAAGTTGCCGGCGTTGTGACCAACCTGTCCGCAGGCTGGATCGCGGCGCGGTTCGGGCTGACGGCGACGCTTTACGCGGGCTTGGCGCTGCAAGTCGCGGCGTTGTTGGCGTTGGCACAGCTGGATCCGGCGTGGGGTGTTACCGCATCTGTGGTGTTTGTGATGCTGGTACAGGGCGCATCCGGCGTGGCCAAGGATCTTGCCAAAATGAGCGCAAAGAGCGCCGTCAAGGTGCTCGCTCCTGCCGACGGCTCCGGGTTGTTTCGCTGGGTCGCGGCCCTGACGGGTTCCAAGAACGCCGTCAAAGGATTCGGCTTCCTGATCGGGGCGGCGGTTCTGGGGCTGTTTGGCTTTGTCCCGTCGATCCTGACGATGGCGGCGATCTTGTTCATCATATTGATCGGGGTGGTTGTCGGGATGCCCAGGGGCCTGCCTGTCGGACGCAAGGATGCGAAGTTTCGAGAGGTCCTCTCCGGCAACCGCAACATCAACTGGCTGAGCCTGGCGCGGTTGTTTCTATTCGGCGCGCGCGACGTGTGGTTCGTGGTGGGGATCCCGATTTATTTCTATGCGGTATTGTCGGATGGCAGCGACGCCGCAGACCGGCAGGCGTTTTTCCTGATCGGCACGTTCATGGCGATCTGGACAATCTTGTATGGCATTGTCCAAAGCATGGCACCGCGCATTCTGGGCAACGCAAAATCACTGTCGAACACTGGCCTGAACAGTCAGGTGCGCCAATGGACCGCCGCGTTGATGCTGATTCCGACGATATTGGCGGCGCTGGTATGGGCCACATCGCACCCGTCCGTCACCTTGACCGGCGCTATTGTGTTCGGACTTTTGACCTTCGGGGCGATCTTCGCGGTCACGTCATCGCTGCACTCGTATCTTATCCTCAGCTTCACCGATGCCACCAGAGTGACGATGGATGTGGGATTTTACTATATGGCAAACGCGGCGGGTCGGTTGGCCGGTACAGTTTTATCCGGCGCAATGTATCAATTGGGCGGGCTGGCCCTGTGTCTTGCGACCGCCGCTGTCATGATCGGGTTAAGCTGGTGGGCAACCACGCAACTGCAAGCACCGGTACAAGCAAGGGATGTCGTTTAGGCCGGGGACAGGATATGGATCTTGCGATCCGCCAGCATGTCTTTTGTGCTGTTGGCATAGGCTTTCATATGGTCAGACCGCGCATGTGCGCCCAGCGCCTCGAGGCTGGCCCATTTTTCGATGACAGCAAAGGTGTCCGGACCAAACGACGCCTGCATCGGACCGGCATCCGGGGTGTCGATCGTGGCTTCATAGGCGATGCAGCCGTCTTCTGCCAACACCGCAGGAACATTTGCATTGAACAATGACAGTACCTCGTCGCGTTGGCCGGGCTTGGTGGTAATCACAGCGACCACATGAACGTTAGACATAAAATGCATCCTATCTGCGTTGAACTGGTTCGCGTCACGCTAGCGGCTCTGACAGCAGGCGGCAACGACGCATTACACCTTGATGACCCAACGGAATTGGTAAAACCGGTTTGCGCACCGGTCTGGTTCGCTTATGAAATGGGACAACTCGCCGGTTACGGAACACGAGACCGGGACACCGACAGATGCAGCCTTGAAACCACGGGATAGCCCATGACCGAAAATATCCAGATCACCACTGCCGACCGCGTGACGACGCTCACGATTGCAAGACCGGAAAAGCGAAACGCGATCACGCAGGCGATGTATGGGGCTATGGCCGATGCGCTGGAACACTACGCCAACAGCGACGATGCCCGGGCCTTTGTCATTACCGGAGCAGACGAATATTTTACCTCTGGCAATGATATCCGCGATTTCTCCATGGGCCACCAGGGTGACGAAACCCCAGCGGTATTACGCTTTCTGACCGCAATTTCGCACTGCCCCAAACCTGTAATTGCCGCTGTGAACGGCCCTGCCATCGGGGTGGGGGTAACGATGTTGCTGCATTGTGATCTGGTCATGGCCGCCACAACTGCAACTTTCAGCACACCGTTCGTCCAGCTTGGGCTGGTCCCGGAAGCCGGTTCATCCATGCTGCTGCCCGCCGCTGTCGGTATGGCAGTCGCTAACGACATGCTGCTTGCGGGCCGGGTGCTAGATGCGACCGAAGCACAGAATTTTGGCTTGGTATCACGTGTATTCCCGGGCACGGAGCTTTTGAGCGAGGTCAACGCCACAGCCATCAAGGTGGCGGCATCTGCGCCCAATTCAATGAAACAAACCAAGGGCCTTATCCGGCAGGGTCGCGATCAGATGCTCGAGCAAATGCACAAGGAATCCGTCCTGTTCGCGGCGCAACTGAAATCGTCGGAATTTGCCGAGGTGGTCCAGGCCAAGATGCTCAAGCGGGTACCGGTGTTTGATTGATCGGCCAGACTTTGCCCCTCCCTATTGCGGCTGTCGCGCAAGAAAGTCAGACACCAAGGCCAACCCTTTTTTCAAGATATCGGGATTGTTGGCATAGCCGATGCGCACATAGCCTTCCATGTTCATCGCCGACCCGGGTGTGAACATCACGCCGGTTTCGCTCAATAGCGTGACGCAGAATTCCTTTGATGATACTGGCAGGTCGTATTTCAACAAGGCCGTGGTGCCAGAGCGTGGCTTGACCCAGCTGATGCGAGGCTCCTTTTCCACCCAATCCTCAAGCAGGGATAGATTGCCGCGGGTGATGGTTTGACTGCGCGCCAAAACCTTTTCCCGGTGCTCTAGCGCCAATGCGGCGAAATAGTCATCAATCACCCCGATCGAAATCGTGTCGTAGTCGCGATGGATCGACACCGCTTCGATTACCTCTTGCGGGGCAGCGATCCAGCCCAGCCGTAATCCGGCCAGCGAATACGCCTTGGACATGCCCGCTGTGCTGATACCCTTTTCGTAAAGATCCGCGATAGACGTTGTCATCCCTGCCCCATGCTGGTCGGTGCCACGATAGACTTCGTCGCACAAAATCCAGGCACCTGCGGCGCGGGCGATCTGCACGATCTCTTCAAGCATCGGCCGTTCGATCAACGCTCCGGTCGGATTGTTCGGGTTGGTTAGCGCGATGAGCTTTGTACCGGGCACAACCAGGTCGCGCAGCGCATCGAGATCGGGCAGAAACCCGTCGTTTTCGCGCAGTTGTAGCTGCTGCACATCCGCCCCGATACTTTCGGGAATGGAATAGTGCTGCTGATAGGTTGGTACGATTGCGACAACCCTGTCACCCGCCCCCACCAGCGCCTTGTGCACCAACATATTGGCCCCGATCGTCCCGTGTGTGACGATAATGTTTTGCCGTGCCTGGGTGTCATAGATCCCCGCAATAGCATCCCTGAGCCTGTCCGATCCTTCGATCGCACCATACGTCATCCTCATCGTCAGCAAGCCAGACAGATCGGTGTCGTTTTTACCTGTCAGCTGCAAAAGCTCTTTTATGGTCAGGCTTTCCACGCAGGTTTCGGCCAAGTTCAATGCACATCTTGTCTCCCATTCGTTCATCCAGATTTCTACGCCGAAGGGTTCAATGTACATAAATGGGTCCTTGTGATTAAGAGGCGTGGTCGTCGTCGAAAGCCATCGAACAGTGCCACGTTTTCAGCGCAGTTTGACCAAACATTCGTTGGCTTGTCGATATCTATGCCGATATTTCAGGGTGAACGTCCGAAAGCATCAACAAAGGGCCGGATCGACAATCTCGTGCGCGCGCCGCACATCACGCTTCATGGCGTCCGGACAGCTACATCAGCTTGATCAATAGGGCGCGTGATCGGTCGGGCGTCGCAGTTCCAAAGTCTCTTGTGCCATATCAGCGGCAAGGTTTGAGACATCTTCCCGAGAAATGCCGCGCAGCAGTTCAACGCGCAATGCAGAGACATTGGCTTGATAGCGTCGCGCAAGCCGCATGGGGTCCGCATCATCCGGCAGCTCGCCTGCGATACGGGCGGCTTCGAAACCTTCTGCGAATTCAGCGCACATCCGATCAAGATAGCGTTGCGATACCTCGGTAATTTTCGGATCGGTGGATGCCGTATCAATAACTGTTTTCATCAGCATGCAGGCCCGGCGCGAAGGATCTTCCTGCGCCAGTTCCGCATAGTTCCGGAACTGTGCGGCCAAGCCTGCAAGCGGCGTTGCAGCCTTGGCCATTTGTGCGCGAAAAGCCCTTCGGGACGTTTCGAAATAGCGTTCGAGGGCCAAGAGATAGAGGTTCTGCTTGCTTTCGAAGGCCGCATAAATGCTTCCCGGTTTCATCTCCAACGCGGACTCCAAGTCTTTCAAGGATGTCGCGTGGTACCCTTTACGCCAAAACACAGCCATGGCCGCATCAAGTGCGGCATGACGATCGTAATTGGCAGTACGGGGCATGGGTCAGCCTCTCATCTCGGCAAGTTGGTTCAGAATGCTGGTGTAATTCTCGACCCCCTGCGCCCCGGTGACAAGGTGCTTGCGGTCGAAAACAATGGCCGGCACGCCGGAAATACCTTGTTGCTGCCAGAACTGTTCCGCCCCGCGCACCTCATTGGCAAAGCGTTGATCTGCAAGCACGGCTTCGGCCTCGGTGCGGTCCAACCCGATTTCAGCAGCGATATCTGCAAGAACATCATTGTCGGACAGGTTGCGACGTTCTGTGAAATGGGCGGTGAAAAGCGCCTGCTTCAGGTCGTGCATCCGGCCTTGCGTGCCCGCCCAATGCAACAATTGATGGGTGTTGAACGTGTTGTGCATGCGCGAATCTTCGGCCCAGGCAAATTCAAATCCCAGACTGTCTCCGAGCGCTTTCATCTGTTGGCGCGATTGCTCGGACTGTTCCGGCGTGCTGCCGTACTTTTCCATGATGTGCTCGCGGGTGTTCTGACCCTCGGGGGGCATCTGCGGGTTCAGTTCAAACGGATGCCAGTGAATTTCATGAGGCGTTCCGGTTGCGTCCAGTGCCGTTGAAAGTTGGCGATAGCCGATAACACACCACGGGCACATGACATCAGATACAATGTCGATACGTAAAGGTTCAGTCATTTCAAACTCTCCGGTCATGGCCGATGACCTGACGATTATCCCCAAGCCATAGACGTAAATCTTTGCCGCCGAACGCGACAGCCACGGCGGTCGCCATCAGCAGGACAACAATATAGGTGCTGCGACCCGCGTTTGCCATCGTGCCGGTAAGGATCCGCGCGAAAAATGATGCCACTGAACGATGCCGCCATTTTTGCGAGTTCACCGTTCTTGCGCATGATACCCATCCCTGACCAGACGGGAAAATGCCGGAGCGGTCCCCCACTCCGGCACTTCACCGTCCAGCTTATCACTCGGCGGCGACGGCGGTTTTCTTTTCCCACGCAAACTTTTCGAATACTTTGTCCACCGGGGTATTTGCGAAATGGTTGGTGTAGTTGGACATCAGCTTTTGCGCTGCACCCAGGATGACTTCCAGAATATTGGTCTGCGTGAAACCCGCGTCCAAGAAAGCCTGTGTGTCGGTATCGGATACAAAGCCGCGGTCCCGAACCATTGCCAATGTGAAGGTGCGCAGCGCTTCAAGTTTGGGCGTCGGGAGCGGCGTTTCATTACGCAGCGCTTCGGTGATCGCGTCATCCACCTTCATCATCTTCGCAATACCGGTGTGAGCCGGCACACAATAGTGACAGTTATTTTCGACATTAACAGTCTGCCAGACAACGGTTTTTTCCTCGTCGCTCAACGTGGTCGCCATGAACTGTTGGTGGGCAAAGTTATATGCGGCAAGCAACGGCGGGGCGGCGGCCATCGTGCCGTGCAATCCCGGAATGCGGCCATTATTCTTGAACGAGGTTTCCAAAAGCGGCTTTGCGTCCTCTGGGGCGGATTCGATTGTGTGTATCTCGAAGGTTGCCATGGTGATTCCTTTCAAGGAGAGGTTTTCATGTTCGATGTTTCTGGAGTAGCGCATCTTGAGCGATCACTCAACATACAATTTGAGCAATCACTCAAAAAAGTTGAGCACCTCTACGCAAGCATCGTGTCACATGAAAATTTCAGGGGCGGTCGTGCGCCAGTGGCCAAGTGTCGCGCAGGTGTCCGGCAGGCAGATTTTTGGCAAGAACATCGGCGCAAAGCATCTCTATGGTGATCCGGCGCTCCATTGCTTGCCGACGCAGTCCTGAAAATGCCTGCTCCTCGTCACACCCTTGTTCCCGCATGGTTTTCAGGACCGCGAAGATCACCAACTTGCGGTAACGGATCTTGGAGTTGAGACGCTCTTGCTGCGCAGCGATGGACAGCCTTTCTTCGTATTGGTTCATCGCGAACACGATTGAGCCATAGATGCCCGCCGAGCGTACCGGCTTGAAAATCAGCGAAGCCGCGTTGTGACCCAACACCCATTGCAATCGCGACGGTGCTTCGGACCCCACCAGCGCAATCATCGGCACATCAAGGTCCAGTTCCCCGATAGGCAAATCCTGATCGCTGTCGAAAAACAGCAGGTCGAACTCACCGCGCTCGCAAAGCTTGCCGCCGACGCCGCAGCAAGACACCCGAAGCCCCAAACGCTGCAAATACAGCTCAAGAAATTGCCGGTTGGGATCACAGTCATGCCAAATCATTGCACGCAGTCCGCGAAACAACATGCGAGGCTTCTTTCGCGTCATGCTCAAGACTCCTTCGCCTCGGTATCGACCACATGACGCGCCCGTGCAGACGACCCCTTCGCCTTCCATTCGGTCTCGGGGCGCGCCTGGGCCTCGCCCTGCCATACCAGGAACGGGTCGGGGTCCACTGGCTCGGCGGCCTCCCAAATGATCTGAAACGAAAACCCGCGCCTTGAAACCGCCAGTCGCGGCGTAAGAAAACTGTGATTGGTCGTGCGGTCGATGCGCACCGTGCCTTCTGGCGCTTCAAATGAAAACGTCTTGGCCGCATCGCGGACCGCGCTGACCGCATCGGTACCGGACGCAGCGATTGAGCGTCCCAGTATTCGCGCACAGACATATGCCGATTCCGCGTCCACCGACGGCGCGGTATCATCGCCGAACCTTTCGCGATAGCGTGTCAGGAAATCGACGTTCTCGAGTCGCTCCAGGCTGCGGAAATAGGTTGCAGATGTCAGATGACCGATAGAAGCCGGTTCACCGATGAAGGGGAGCTCTTCCTCGCACAAGCTGCAACTTACGACGGTAATATCCCCTGGTTCCAGATCCGGGTGCGCCGACACAGCCCGCCAGAGCGCACGATAGAAACGATAGCTCGCCTCTCCTACGAGAGTATTGAACACCACCGGCGGCTTCAATGAAATGATCTCGGAAACGATGTGGTCGATATGGAGATCCCCCATTGTGACCAATCTTTGGGCAATAATTCGGCCGCCCCCTTCAATTATCTGCTCGCGCAGCAGGCGGTTCGATTCCCATGTCCAGATATAGTTGGACCCGACGCAGTAAATTTCAGGTACCATCGCGGCAAGAATATAGCGCACCAACGGGATCAGATGCTGGTTGGGCGACGCGCCGAGGTAGAGCACATTTTCGCTCGCCTCGAAGCCCTCGTACCGTGCCGAATGCCATAGCAACGTGTTTGTACGCTCCAAAAGGGGCAAAATCTGCTTGCGCGCCGCAGACGTGTAGCACCCGATGATGTGCTGGCAGCCGTCCTCATAGATCATCCGCTCACAGTTTTTACTGTAGGTAGAAAGTTTGCCGTGGCAGTCCTTGAACACGGGCTTCAGCTTAAAGGAACCGTCAAGCTCGGCGTTGGCTTCCTCGAGCCCGAGAATCGCTGCATTGACCATACTGGCGTTAACATCACCGTAAGGCCCGGTGATGGAATAAAGAATGCCAACCGGTATTTCCGCAACGCCATTATGTATATTATTCAGTGACATATCTTTTACACCTAATCCAAATATACCTGGTCATAACTGCGTTCCACGACCCCCCGTGACCCTCGTCAGCGTCACGGAACTCAACCCAGTTGACAAGTTAATATTTATGAGGCAGCGTTAAGTGGTAGCAACGATGCTACGCCATGCAAGACCTATCGTGAGGGTGGTAAAGCCCGCTTTCTAGACCGGTTTTTTGATCTTGCCGCCTGTGCGGACATGTTTTGTAACGTGCCGATCGGGCAGGATCAGACGGAATCTTGCTGGGTTACGTTTTAACTTCTGACACCACCGGATATTTAATCCGAAGGCATGTGCGCCTCTTCTCCCGATCCGGGACAAGGGGCTTTTTTTGTTTCTATTCTGTTGTTTCGACCCATTGCCATCCCGCAGAAAGGCTCCTCCGATGTCCGTTTCGATGCCCTCCATCAACCAGCTTCTTTCCATCGCCAAGGACAAGGGGCTTGAGCTGTCCAGCGAGGAAGCGGCGTCTTATCGCGGGCTGATGGCAGGCACCATTGCATCATACAAACGACTGGATACGTTGCCGGAAGCCAAGCTTCCCGTGGTTGCGCCGCGCGATCCGGGCTATCGTCCTGATGCCAAAGAAAACCCGTTTAATGCGTGGTACTGGAAAACCGATATCAAGCTGAAGGACGACGGCCTGTTGGCCGGAAAGTCCGTCGCGATCAAGGATAACATCTGTGTGGCGGGCGTGCCGTTGATGAATGGATCGGCGCTGCTCGAAGGCTTTGTGCCCGATGTTGACGCAACGCTGGTGACCCGCATCCTGGAAGCCGGAGGCACGATCGCGGGCAAGGCCGCCTGCGAGGATCTTTGCTTTTCGGGTGCGAGCCACACCAACGCCTATGGTCCCATCCGCAACCCGCACAAACCGACCCACAGCGCTGGTGGTTCGTCGGGCGGAAGCGCGGCGGTTGTCGCGGCCGGGGATGTTCCGATGGCGATCGGCGGCGATCAAGGCGGCTCAATCCGCACCCCGTCCGCATGGTCTGGCGTCTACGGGCTCAAACCGACCTGGGGGCTAGTGCCGACATCAGGGGCCATGCCGATATCCTATTCAATGGACCACCTTGGCCCGATGTGCGCTACGGTCGAGGACACTGCCAGACTTCTGAGCGTCATCGCCGGGGACGACGGCTGGGATGCCCGCACCGTGGGGGCCAAGACGCAGCCTTATATGGACGCGTTGGGAGGCAGTGTGAAAGGGCTCAGGATTGCCGTGCTCAAAGAGGGGTTCGAACACGAAGAAAGCGACCCCGGTGTAAGCAAGACTGTGCGCGACGCCGTGGATGCGCTGCGTTCTGCCGGTGCGGAGGTAACCGAAGTATCCATCCCGCAACATTATGACGGCCCGCATATCTGGAACGGTATCATCCTCGAAGGGGCTGCCGAGATGATGATCCGCGGGAACGGCTTTGGCTCGAACGTGCATGGCTATTATCCCACCAGTTTTATCTCGCACATGGGAAAAGGCTATGACACCCGCATCAATGATGTGGCCGCGACGGTGAAAATGGTCATGCTGTTGGGCGAATACATGCATCAGACCACGCATGGCACATATCACGCCAAAGCACAGAACCTTCGTTGGGGGCTACGCGCGGCTTATGATGCGCTGCTGAAAGACCACGACATGATCGTGATGCCAACCATCCCGTTCACCGCCACCGAGATCCCGGCCGACGATTGCGGCCTCGAGGACTATGTCACGTCTGCCCTGAACATGCAGGCCAATACCTGTCCGTTCGACGTGACCGGCCACCCGGCCTTCACCATCCCGGTCGGCATGATCGATGGCCTTCCGGTGGGCATGATGATGGTGGGCCGGCACTTTGACGAATCCACACTGATCCGCGCCGCCCATGTGTTTGAAGGCATGGGCGACTGGAAAGACAGATAATCGGACCACGGACCCCGGTGTGACGGCCGGGTAAAAGTGGCCTCTCAATGCGCCTCGTAATGCGCGCAAGAACAACAACAGGGAAAATGGAGTATCATTATGAAACTTTCACGTAGACAGTTTACCCGCCTCGCAAGCGGCGGCCTTGCCTTTGCAAGCCTGCAAGGCACCCTTTCCACGGCAGGTCTTGCCCAGGAGAAACCGATCAAGATCGCAAACATTCTTGATCAGACCGGCGGGCTGAATATTTATTCGCTCAAACAGATGAAGGCGGTCGCCATGGCGACTGACGAGATCAACAAGGCCGGTGGCCTGCTCGGTCGCCCGCTCGAACTGATTTTCTATGATGCGCAATCCAGCAACCAGCTCTACTCGCAGTACGCCACACAAGCGCTGCTGCGTGATGAAGTCGATGTTATCCACGGCGGCGTGACCAGTTCGTCCCGCGAGGTGATCCGCCCGATCGTAGGCCGCTTCAAGGGCCTTTATGTCTATAACTCGCTTTATGAGGGCGGGGTCTGTGACCGCCGCCATGTCTCGACCGGCATGGTCCCCGGCCAACAGCTTGATGCGCTCTGCCCCTATGTGGTCAAGGAATTGGGCGGCAAGAAAGGGTACATCCTTGCGGCAGACTACAACTATGGCCACATCACATCGAAGTGGTTGCAGAAGTATATCCGCGACCTGGGCGGTGAAGACCTTGCGGTCGAGTTCATACCGCTTGATGTTTCAAACTTCTCATCCGTGATTGCCCGCATTCAGGACGCAAAGCCCGATGTGGTCTGGTCCGCTCTGGTAGGCGCTGCGCACATGAGCTTTTACCGTCAGTTCCATGCCACGATTGGCACCGACGAGATGATGCTGGCGTCGACGACCTACAGCATCGGCCGCGAACATGTCGAACTGGCACCGGAAGAAGGGAAAGGCATCATCCTTGCCACCTCCTTCTACGATGGTCTCGACACCCCTGCA
>TARA_R110002073_G_scaffold22414_9_pt1 | contig 20793 bp, 20 predicted proteins | sample TARA_R110002073 | Tara Oceans TARA_R110002073 (sample SAMEA4397174) | marine metagenome | biome: Polar Biome; feature: [DCM] deep chlorophyll maximum layer (ENVO:01000326); material: water (ENVO:00002006), including particulate matter (ENVO:01000060) such as... | depth 40 m | reverse complement strand
GGCGCGCGCCGGCCTCGATCAGACGGCAGGCGTCATACTCGGCCCAGTCCGCGCGGTCCGGGCCCAGATACCCGCCCAACGCCTTTTGCCCCCAGGGGCAATCGCCGGGCGCCACGATCGGCGCAAAGGCTGAAACCGACCGGAACCGCCCCGGGTTGCGCAACCCGATGGTCAGCGCGCCATGCCCGCCCATCGAATGGCCGGTGATCGCCTGGCGTTCCATATCCGCCGGAAATTGCGCGCCAACCAGGGCCGGCAGTTCCGCCTCGATATAGCTGCGCATCCGGTAATGGCGGGCGAAGGGGGCTTGCGTGGCATCCACGTAGAACCCGGCCCCCAGACCGAAATCATAGGCGCCGTCGGGATCATCCGGCACCTCGTCTCCGCGTGGCGAAGTATCGGGCGCGACAAGGATCAGCCCGTGGCGCGCACAAGCCGCGCGAAAGTCACCCTTTTCGGTGACGTTGGCCCAGGTGCAGGTCAGCCCGGACAGATACCAGACCACAGGGCGCGGGCCCTCGGTGTCTGGCAGGAATATCGAAAACGCCATCGGCGTTCCGGTTTCCGCGCTGTCGTGGCGCCAGACTTCCTGCCAGCCGCCATGCGCGCGCCAGCGATTGATCCGCTCCATCAAAAGACCACGACCGAACGGATCGATTCGCCCGCGTGCATCAGATCGAAGCCTTTGTTGATCTCGTCCAGGCTCAGCGTATGGGTAATCATCGGGTCGATTTCGATCTTCTTGTTCATGTACCAATCGACGATCTTCGGCACATCGGTGCGCCCGCGCGCGCCGCCAAAGGCAGACCCCTGCCAGACGCGCCCGGTGACCAGTTGGAACGGCCGGGTGCTGATTTCCTTGCCCGCTTCGGCCACGCCGATCACGGTGGACACGCCCCAGCCACGGTGGCAGGCCTCGAGCGCCTGGCGCATGACAAGCGTGTTGCCGGTGCAGTCAAAGGTGTAATCCGCGCCGCCATCGGTCAGTGCGACCAGATGCGCCACGATATCACCGTCGATCTCAGTGGGATTCACGAAATCGGTCATACCGAACATCCTGCCCCATTGCGCCTTGTCGTTGTTGATATCGACGCCGATGATCCTGTCGGCGCCCACCAGCCGCGCGCCCTGGATGACGTTCAGGCCGATCCCGCCCAGACCGAACACCACGACATTCGCCCCCGGCGTCACCTTGGCCGAGTTGATCACCGCGCCGACGCCGGTTGTCACGCCACAGCCGATATAGCAGGCCTTGTCGAAGGGCGCGTCCTCGCGGATCTTCGCGACGGCGATTTCGGGCAGCACGGTGAAGTTGGAAAACGTGGAACAGCCCATGTAGTGATAGATCGTTTCGCCCTTGTAGCTGAAGCGGCTGGTGCCATCGGGCATGACGCCCTTGCCCTGGGTCGCGCGGATCGCGGTGCACAGGTTGGTCTTGCCCGACAGGCAGCTTTTGCACTGGCGGCATTCAGGCGTGTAAAGCGGGATCACATGATCGCCGGGCTTGACGCTGGTCACGCCGGCGCCGACCTCGCGCACCACACCGGCGCCTTCATGGCCCAGAATCGAGGGAAAGATGCCTTCCGAATCAAAGCCGTCCAGCGTGTAGGCGTCGGTGTGGCAGATGCCGGTCGCCATGATTTCGACCAGAACCTCACCCGCGCGCGGGCCCTCCAGATCCAGCTCGACGATTTCCAGCGGTTTCCTGGCCTCGAAGGCAACGGCGGCGCGGGTTTTCATGGTCGACTCCCTGATTGAATTTCGCGAACCCTAGCCGTTCGCCCGTCGCCAATGCAATCGCCTTTGCCAATTCAAATGCGGGGCTTCGCCCCATTCCCAGCCGTGAAGGGGCGCTGCCCCTTTGGCCTTCGGCCAACCCCGGAGTATTTTTGGCAAGATGATGTCAGGGGTTGCTTGCAGGGGGTAGGCGATGGTCTTAGCGTGCCGGGCATGAGCACCGCGTTTTTCACCGACCCCGCCTGTCTGGACCATGTCACGCCGCCCGGCCACCCGGAGCGGGTGGAACGGTTGCGGGCCATTCTGTCGATCCTGGAAGCCCCGGATTTCGATGCGCTGGACCGGCGCACCGCGCCAACCGCGCCCCTGGCCGAGCTGCTGCGCTGTCATCCGCAGGCCTATATCGACCGGATCCGCGACGCGATCCCGGATCTGGGCAGCGTGGCGCTGGACGCCGATACGCATGTGTCGTCCGGGAGTTGGGATGCCGCGGTCAACGGCGTGGGCGCGGTTCTGGGGGCGCTGAATGCCGTTGTGGCGGGTGAGGCCCGCAATGCCTTTGCCGCCGTCCGCCCGCCTGGCCACCACGCCGAAACCGCGAAGCCCATGGGGTTTTGCCTGTTCGGCACCGTGGCCATTGCCGCCAAGCGGGCGCTGGATCTTCACGGGCTGAACCGGGTGGCGGTTCTGGATTTCGATGTGCATCACGGCAATGGCACGCAGGATCTTTTGTGGGATGAAAGCCGTGCGCTTTTTGTATCCAGCCACCAGTCCCCGCTGTGGCCCGGCACTGGCAGCCCAGACGAGGTGGGCGCGCATGGCAACGTGTTGAACGTGCCCTTGGCGCCGGGCTCGGGTGGTGCCGAGTTCCGCGCCGCGTGGCGCGACGACGTGTTTCCCCGGCTGGAGGCCTTCGCACCGGAGTTGATCCTGGTGTCGGCGGGCTTTGATGCCCATGCCGATGATCCGCTGGCGAACCTGAACCTTCTGGAGGAAGATTTCGTCTGGATCACCGAACGGATCTGCGACATTGCCAGGCGGCACGCCGGAGGGCGGGTGGTCTCGGCCCTGGAAGGCGGGTATCATCTGGATGCGCTGGCCCAGAGCACGGCGGCGCATGTCAAGGTTCTGATGGAGTGGGGCGCATGAAGCCGATTGCCGAGATGACGTTTGAAGAAGCCCTGAAGGAACTGGAACAGGTTGTCGGCCAGTTGGAGACCGGCACGGTGGAGCTGGAGAAATCCATCGATTTCTACGACCGGGGCGCGCTGCTGAAGAAGCATTGCGAGGCCAAGCTGGCGCAGGCGCAGGCCCGGATCGAACAGATCACCATGGCCGAGAACGGCACCCCCAACGGCACCGCCCCTTTCGACGCGCAATGAGTTTCGAGCGGGCTCTGGGCGCCGCCGCCGGTGCGGTTTCCGCACGGCTGGACGCGGCTTTGGCCGATCTGCCGCCCAGCCGGGTGCGCGACGCCATGGCGCACACTCTTCAGGGCGGCAAGGGGCTGCGCGGATTCATGGTGCTGCAAGGCGCGGCGCTGCATGGCATCCCTGAGGGTCAGGCGCTGAACGCCGCCGCCGCGATCGAGGCGATGCATGCCTATTCGCTGGTCCATGACGATCTGCCGGCGATGGATGACGACGATCTGCGCCGGGGCCGGCCCACCGTGCATGTGGCGTTCGACGAGGCCACGGCGATTCTGGCCGGTGACGCGTTGCAGGCGCTGGCCTTTGAACTGGCCGCGCGGACCGGCCATGCCGGGCTGGTGCTGGGCCTTGCACAGGCGGCGGGGGCGGCGGGCATGGTGTTGGGGCAGGCGCTGGATATCGCGGCCGAAACCGCCGACACACCGCTGACGCTGGGCCAGATCACCCATTTGCAGCAGGGCAAGACCGGCGCGCTCTTTGCCTGGTCCTGCACCGCCGGGCCGGTGTTGGCGGGCGCCGATGACAGCGCGCTGCGCGGCTATGCGCGCGCGCTGGGCCTTGCCTTTCAGATCGCCGATGACATTCTGGATACCGAAGGCAACGCCGAAACCGCCGGCAAGCGCCTGCAAAAGGATGCGCGGGCGGGCAAGGCCACCTTCGTTTCGCTGTTGGGGCTGGAGTCCGCGCGGCTGCGCGCCAAGGCGCTGGTCGATCAGGCCTGCAACGCGCTGGAGCGCTATGAAAACCGGGCCCAGCCGTTGCGTGACGCGGCGCATTTCGTTATCAGCCGGGACAAGTGATCGCGCGTGCTTTGTTTGCGCTATCAGCGCGCACGCCTGAATCGGGGAAGACATCATGAGCGCAGACCGTCCGGCCACCCCGCTGCTTGACCGGATCCACGTACCGGCGGATCTCAAGCGTCTGTCGGATGTGCAACTGCGGCAAGTCGCCGACGAATTGCGCGCGGAAACCATCAGCGCGGTGTCGGAAACCGGGGGGCATCTGGGCGCCGGGCTGGGCGTGGTCGAACTGACCGTGGCGCTGCACGCGATTTTCGATACCCCGCGCGACCGGCTGATCTGGGATGTCTCGCACCAGTGCTATCCGCACAAGATCATCACGGGCCGGCGCGACCGCATCCGCACCCTGCGTCAGAAGGACGGGCTGTCCGGTTTCACCAAGCGCAGCGAATCCGACTATGACCCGTTTGGTGCGGCGCATTCTTCGACCTCGATTTCCGCTGCGCTGGGCTTCAGGGTGGCGCGCGATCTGGGCGGCGCGCCGGACCCGGCGCTGGGCGACGCCATCGCGGTGATCGGTGACGGCGCGATGAGCGCGGGCATGGCGTTCGAGGCGATGAACAACGCGGGCCATCTGGGCAAGCGGCTGATCGTGATCCTCAATGACAACGAGATGTCCATTGCCCCGCCCACCGGCGCGCTGTCGAGCTACCTGTCGCGGCTTTACACCGAAAAGCCGCTGCAGGATCTGAAGGCCGCCGCGAAGAACGCCCTGTCCCTGCTGCCGTCGCCGTTGCAGGACGCCGCGCACCGCGCCAAGGACATGCTCAAGCATTCGGTCGTTGGCGGCACGATGTTCGAGGAGCTGGGCTTTCACTATATCGGCCCCGTCGATGGGCACGACATGGAGCAGTTGCTCGGCGTGCTGCGTCTGGTGCATGACCGCGCCACCGGGCCGACGCTGATCCATGTGCTGACCACAAAGGGCAAGGGCTTTCGCCCCGCCGAACTGGCCGCCGACAAGGGCCATGCCACCGCGAAATTCGATGTGCTGACCGGCAAGCAGAAGAAATCGCCCTCGAACGCGCCCAGCTACACCAAGGTCTTCGCGCAATCGCTGATCGAGCAGGCGAGGGCGGATGACAAGGTTGTCGCGGTCACCGCCGCCATGCCTTCGGGCACCGGGCTGGATCTGTTCGCCGAACGTTTCCCCGATCGCTGCTTCGACGTGGGCATCGCCGAGCAGCACGGCGTGACCTTCTGCGCGGCGCTGGCGGCGGGCGGGCTCAAGCCGTTCTGCGCGATGTATTCGACCTTCCTGCAACGCGGCTACGATCAGGTCGTGCATGACGTGGCGCTGCAAAACCTGCCCGTGCGCTTTGCCATCGACCGCGCCGGGCTGGTGGGGGCGGACGGCGCCACCCATGCGGGATCCTTCGATATCGGCTTTCTGGCCAACCTGCCGAACATGGTGGTCATGGCCGCCGCGGATGAGGCCGAGCTGGTGCATATGGTCGCCACCGCTTCGGCCCATGACGCCGGGCCCATCGCCTTTCGCTTTCCGCGTGGCGAGGGCGAAGGCGTGACCATGCCTGAGCACGGCACGGTGCTGGAAATCGGCAAAGGTCGCATGATCCGGCAAGGTGCGCGCGTGGCGATTCTGTCGTTTGGGACCCGTCTGGGTGAGGTGCTGAAAGCCTGCGAGGCGCTACAGGCCCGCGGCATCACCCCTACCGTGGCCGACGCGCGCTTCGCCAAGCCGCTGGACCGGAATTTGGTGCTGTCGCTGGCCGCGGATCATGACGCGCTGATCACCATCGAGGAAGGCGCCGTGGGTGGCTTTGGCAGCCATGTCGCGCAGCTGCTGGCCGATGAAGGGGTATTCGACGAGGGTCTGAAATTCCGCTCCATGGTGCTGCCCGACAGCTACATCGACCACGCCAACCCCGCCGATATGTATGACGCCGCCGGCCTGAACGCCCGCCATATCGAGGCCAAGGTGCTGGCCGTTCTGGGGCTGGGTCAGGTTGGGGCGAAGCGGGCTTGAACAGGGCGTGGCTGCTGGGCTGCCGTCTGTTCGGATCATGACGCGGTCGCTGAGCTCAAGCTGGATTTGATAACCAGAAAAACAGCGAATCTGAATTGTCGCGTGCGCTGCCCTTGTGCTCAGGCAGTCTTGCGAAACAGCGCCACGCGCACCTGGCGCTTTGCACTCACATCAAGAATTTTTTCCAGCGCCAGGTTCGGATTGTCCGCGACCAGCGTTACCAGCCCATCAAAGGTCACACCGAACGGGTCCAGCGGATTGACCGCTTTGGGTTCATGTCGCCCCGAATGCTCCAACGCCATTAGCCCACCTGGCGCGATGCAGGCCGACCAGACACGGAACAACAGCTTGGGATCATAGCTGTGGTCCCAGCTGTTCGAATACAGAATGTCGAACTTGTCGCGCCAGTCTTCGTTCATCACATGGAAATCCCATTCGACGGTATCGGGGAACTGTGTCGCCGTGTCCGAAATCTCAGTGCCGATCACTGAGACATCCGGGAGTGCAGCTTTGAAGAATCGCTGCTCGGCCCCGTTTCGTGTTCCATGGCAGATAACAGCTCGCACGTGTCCGTGTTCTTGCCCGTAGGCCGCGATCTCACGGATCACATCCTCTTGCACGAAAACACCGTCAAGCTTTCGCTTGTTCCCTTCGGTCTGGATCTGGCGATACGTTTCGTAATCGAACGCGCCGTCCTTTTCGTAGGACACCAGCGCGAAGTCACGCTCGGAAATCACCTGCACCTTGCCCAGTTTTTCTTGGTAGATTTTCTTCTCTTGGGCCTTGGATCGGAACAGATTTCGCAGACTCTTTCTTAACTTTCTCATCCCACACTTTCTCTAGACCTGCCGCTGGAAGTCGACAATTTTCGCTGATCTTAGGGGAGCAAATGGTTCAAAACAACTTGGATTGGCGACCGCTGTTCATTCGGCGCCGTCACAGGACGCTCCGCACGAATTGAGAACGGCCGCCCAGTGGGGCGGCCGTCTTGATTTTCCGGATTGACGGTGGCTCAGGCCACGGCGTCTTTCAGGGCTTTGGCGATCGTCACCTTGACGGCGCGGTCGGCGGCTTTGGTCAGGGTTTCGCCGGTGGCGGGGTTGCGCACTTCGCGCTCGGGACGGGCGCGGCAGGCGACCTTGCCGATACCGGGCAGGGTAACCGCGCCGCCGCCGGCGACTTCACGCGCGACAACGGCGGCGATGGCGTCCAGCGCGGCCGAGGCGGATTTCTTGTCTGTGCCCATTTCTTCGGACAGGGCGGCGACGAGTTGGGTTTTGGTCATCGGCTTGTTCATGGGTGTGCTCTCCGTTCTTGTGACTTGCCTGTTGCTGCGCATTGGGCAGCGGACTTCCAGAATCGCATGTATCGGCTCAGACCGGCTCAGACAATCACTAAGCGTCGAAGTTTACTGGAAAACACCATAAATCACCCGGTTTGACGCAGGGAAATGCCCGGGAATGGGGGCTCAGACGGGAATATCGCGCCAGCACGGCCCGCCGCCTTGGTGGTCCGAGCCGTGCCATTCACAGGTCTGTTACAAGAAGGCCGTTTCATCGAAACTGCGCAACTTCCGGCTGTGAATGCGGTCAAGGGGCATCTCTCTCAGGCGTTCCATGGCGCGCACGCCGATCAGCAAATGCCGCGCCACCTGCGTCTTGTAGAAGGCGCTGGCCATGCCGGGCAGCTTCAATTCGCCATGCAGCGGCTTGTCGGACACGCAGAGCAGCGTGCCATAGGGCACCCGGAAGCGGAACCCGTTGGCGGCGATCGTCGCGCTTTCCATGTCCAGCGCGATGGCCCGCGACTGGGACAGGCGCTGCACCGGGCCGGACTGGTCGCGCAGCTCCCAGTTGCGGTTGTCCACGGTGGCGACAGTGCCGGTGCGCATGATCTTCTTCAGGTCGAACCCGTCCACATGGCTGATCTCGGCCACGGCGTCCTGCAAGGCGATCTGGATTTCGGCCAGCGCCGGGATCGGCACCCAGACCGGCAGATCCTCGTCCAGCACCTTGTCCTCGCGCAGATAGGCATGGGCCAGGACGAAATCGCCCAGCGACTGCGAATTGCGCAGCCCGGCGCAGTGGCCCACCATCAGCCAGGCGTGGGGGCGCAGCACGGCGATATGGTCGGTGGCGGTTTTCGCGTTGGACGGCCCAACCCCGATATTGACCAGCGTGATGCCCTGCCCGCCCTCGCGCACCAGGTGATAGGCGGGCATCTGCGGCATTCGCGGCAGCTGCGGCAGGTCACCGTCGGGATTGGTCAGGACCGCGTTTCCCGGGGCGACAAAGGCGGTGTAGCCGCTGTCGGGGTCAGCCAGAACCAGCCGCGCGTAGGATTCGAATTCATCGACATAGAACTGGTAGTTGGTGAACAGGACGTGGTTCTGGAAATGCTCGGGCGCGGTCGCGGTGTAATGCGCCAGCCGTGCCAGCGAATAGTCCACCCGCTGCGCGGTGAAGGGCGCCAGCGGGACCGAACCATCAGCATTGCGCACGTTCGAGCCGTTGACGATGTCATCATTGGTGACGCCCAGATCGGGCACGTCGAACACGTCACGCAGGCTGAATTTCAACTCTCCGGTCAGGGCAACATCGTCATGTGCGGCCATCGCGAAATGCAGCGGAATGGGGGTGTCGGATTGCCCGATCGCCACGGGTTCCCCATGGTTGCGGATCAGCAGGCCGATCTGCTGCTCCAGGTAGGCGCGAAACAGGTCAGGCCGGGTGACGGTTGTCGCGTAGGTGCCCGGTTCCGGCACATAGCCAAAGGCCAGGCGGTTGTCGGGCTGGTCATAGGTGGTCGTGGTCAGCCGGATCTCGGGATAGAAGGCACGGTAACGCTGCGCCGGCTGGCCGGTGTCGATCACCGCGCGGAACCGGTCGACCAGAAAGCGGGTGGCTTCGGTGTAGAGCGTCAGCAGATGCGCGGTGGCCTGTGCGGGGTCCGAAAAGCTGCGCGGCTTGCTGGCGGGGGCGGTTTCAACCGGTAGTGTTCGCGTCTTTGGCATTGTATGTCCTGCTCAAGTCCTTGCCCCTTTCCCTGCCGCCAAACTGCGACAGGACCGTGACGGCGATGTCCTGGGGGGTCTTGGTTTCCATGCGCCAGAATGCCTCAGGGAACCGGCGATGAAAAGGGGGGCGATACTGGGGCGATACTGCGGCGTCCGGGCATCGCAGCGTCGCTCTGGTATTGGCTTTGAAAGCCAGCTATCCCCGGGGCAGGGGTCGCGGGGCCCATCAACGCGGGGGTCCGATGGATATCAAGGCGCTGTTCATGGGGCTGGCCTTTGCCTTCATGTGGTCATCGGCCTTTACCTCGGCGCGGATGATTGTGGCCGATGCCCCGCCGCTGATGGCGCTGTCGCTGCGGTTTCTGATTTCCGGACTGATTGGTGTGGGCATCGCCCTTGCGCTGGGTCAGACTTGGCGGCTGACCCGCAATCAGTGGCGCGCGACCTTCATCTTCGGCATTTGCCAGAACGCGATCTATCTGGGCCTGAATTTTGTCGCGATGCAGTGGATCGAGGCCTCGGTTGCGGCGATCATCGCCTCGACCTTGCCGCTGATGGTGGCGCTGGCCGGGTTCCTGTTCCTGGGCGACCGGCTGAAACCGCTGGCGGTGGCCGGGCTGATCGCCGGGTTCGGCGGCGTGATCCTGATTATGGGCGCGCGGTTTTCCGGCGGGCTGGACCTGACCGGCGTGGCGCTGGGTGTCGTGGCCGCCATGGCGCTGACCATTGCCACGCTGTCCCTGCGCGGCGCGTCCTCGGGCGGGAACGTGATGATGGTGGTGGGGTTGCAGATGCTGGTCGGATCGGCGGCGCTGATCGGCCCCGCGCTGATCCTTGAGGAGGCGGTGGTCAACTGGACCCCGCGCCTGTTCCTGGCCTTTGCCTATACCACGCTGGTGCCGGGCCTGGCCGCGACCTGGGTCTGGTTCCTGCTGGTGCAGCGCATCGGCGCGGTGCGCGGCGCGACTTTCCACTTTCTGAACCCGTTTTTCGGCGTGGCGATCGCCGCCGCGCTGCTGTCCGAGGGGTTGAACCTGACCGACGTGATCGGCGTGGCGATCATCATGGCCGGAATTCTGGCGGTGCAACTGTCCAAGGCACCTGCCCCACGCCCGCGCCAGGCCGCGCGGTAACCGTTCGGCACGGCCAGGCGGCCGAAAGTCCGCCCGCTCAACCCGCGCCGCGTGGCCGGGGGGTGGTGCCGGCCTTGTAGGCGCTCCAGTCCGTGATATCGGGATAGAACCGCCGCCGCCAGGCGCGCACGCGCGGATTCATCAACCGCCGCCACAGCGGCGGAATGGCCGCCACCACCACCATCGCCGGATAGCCCAGCGGCAATTGCGGGGCCTCTTGCCGGTCATAGGTTTGCAGCAGCGGAAAGCGGCGGTCGGGCTTGAAATGGTGATCCGAATGGCGTTGCAGGTTGATCAGCAGCCAGTTCGACGCCGCGTGCGCGGCATTCCAGCTATGATGCGGGCGCACGGGTTCATAGCGCCCTTCGCCCAGATGCAGTCGCGACAGGCCGTAATGTTCCACGTAATTCGTCAGTTCCAGATGCAGAACGGCGACCAGTGCCTGAAACGCGAACAGGCCGACCGCCATTGCCCCGCCGATGGCATAGGCCAGCAACACGAAGGCCAGTTGCAGGGCGCCGTAGCGCCAGAACGGGTTGGACAGGTGCCACGCCGGCTTGCCGGCCCGCGCCAGCATCGCGGTTTCTGCCCGCCAGGCCGAAACTGGGCCAAGCGTCAAAATCCGCAGGAAAAACCGCCAGAACCCCTGATTATACCGCGCCGAGACCAGATCGCGCGGGGTGCCGACCCACAGGTGGTGCACGCGCAGATGCTCGCTGCGAAAATGCGAATAGAGCACGCTGGCCATCAGCAGATCGCCCAGCCAGCGCTCCAACGCGGATTTCTGATGCATCAACTCATGCGCATAGGTGATGCCGATCCCGCCGGTCATGATGCCCAGCGCGTAGAACAGCACCAGCACCTCCCAGATTGCCAGATGGCCGGTGCCGCCGACCCAATAGATCAAGCCGAACACCATCAGCGCCTGGATGGGCAGCCAAACCAGGGTAATCAGCCGATACCAGAACAGGCGGTCGGGTGATGATTCGGTGTCCGGGTTGTCGGTGTTCTTGCCGGTGATCGCATCCAGCAGCGTCATGAAGGCGAAGGAATAGGCAGGGGTCAACAGCAGCCACCAGCCGCCCCAGGCCGCGCCCAGCAGAAGCGGCGGGATGAACCCCAGCGACAACCAGAACGGCAAGGCCGCGGCAAAGGACGGGTTGAGCATGGCGAAACCTCCGGTTCGGCGCAGTCTAGCGGCTCAGGCCGGGCGCGGAAAGATCATCGCTGGTGGCAAGGTCCCAGACCTTGCGCATCACGCTGGGCAGGCCCGACGGGTCGAAGCCGGGGCGAAAGGCACCGGTTTCCGGCTCGGCGCCCTGCGGTGCCCGCGCCACCATCACCGTCAGTTCCAGATGAAAATGGGTGAAGGTGTGGCGCACCGTTCCGGTCACCGGCTGCCAATCGGCATGCAGCGGCGGTGCGGGCTGTGGATCGTCGCTCCAGTCGCTGCCCGGCCAGCCGGGCATGCCGCCCAGCAAGCCGCGCGGCGGGCGGGTTTCCAGCAGCGGCGCCCCGTCCGGGCGCAGCGCCACATAGGCATATCCCCGGCGCAGGGGTTTGGGCGCCCTGGCGGTCCTTGCCGGCAGCGTCGTGGCCAGACCCTGCGCCCGCGCGGTGCAGAACCCCGCGAGCGGACAGGCGGCGCAGCGGGGCGCGCGCGGGGTGCAGATCGTCGCGCCCAGATCCATCAGCGCCTGCGCGTAATCGCCCGCGCGCTGCGGCGGGGTCAGGGTTTCGGCCAGCCGGGTCAGCGCGGGCTTCGCTTTCGGCAAGGGTTCGCGCACCGCGAACAACCGCGCCATGACCCGCTCGACATTGCCATCGACCACGGTTTCCGGGTGGTCCCAGGCGATCGCCGCGATCGCCGCCGAAGTATAGGCGCCGATCCCCGGCAGCGCGCGCAGACCGTCGCGCGTGTCCGGAAACCCGCCCAGGGCCGAAATTTGCCTTGCGCACGCCAGCAGATTCCGCGCGCGCGCGTAGTAGCCCAGCCCGGCCCATTCGGCCATGACATCGGCATCCTGCGCGGCGGCCAGCGCCTGAACGTCCGGCCAGCGGGCGGTGAACCGGTGAAAATAGTCCTTCACCGCCGTCACGGTGGTCTGTTGCAGCATCACCTCGCTCAACCACACGCGGTAGGGGTCCGGCAGCACGCCGCGCGCGCGATCGGCCGGGGCAATGCGCCAGGGCAGAACCCGCGCATGACGATCATACCAGCCCAGCAAGACCTCGGCCACGCGCGCGCGCTGATTTTCGTCTCGCATTCATGCCACTCCTGCAAAGCGTCCCTCTGGCCAAGGCCGTGGAACTGATTAGAATAGGGCGCAGTCTGACGAAAGCACGCCCGCCCATGACATTCACCGCAAAAAAAGGCCCGGGCGGAAAAACCGCCGGCTCCAGCCGCCCCGCGCGCCGTATGCGCGGGTTCGAGGCGGCGTCGGGCCTGCTGCGCGATCCGATTCGCAAGGCCGGCGAATCGCGCGGATTCGCGGTGACCCGGTTGCTGACCCACTGGCCCGAGGTCGCCGGCCCGGATCTGGCGCCGCTGTGCCGTCCGGTGAAGATCGGCTACGGCTCGAAGGACGGGCTGGGCGCGACGCTGACGTTGCTGACCTCGGGCGCGGCGGCGCCGCTGGTGCAGATGCAGGCCGAGCGGTTGCGCGACAAGGTCAACGCGATCTACGGCTATGCCGCGATTTCCCGCATCCGCGTGACCCAGACCGCCGGTTCGGGCTTTGCCGAGGGTCAGCGCCCTTTCACGGGCATGCCCGGCATGCCCGGCGGTGCCCAATCCGGTGGCTCGAACATCGCGCCGCCCTCGACCCAGGCCATGGCCCGTGCCCGCGGGGTGGTTTGCGCTCTGACCGACGGTGTCGACGATGACGGCCTGAAAGCCGCGCTGGACCGGCTGGCAACCAATGTATTGACGAAGACCAAATTTAACGCCCCGTCGGGGCCGAAACTGACTGACTGAAAGGACTTTTGATGAAACGCCGCACGTTTTTGCTGTCGAGCGCCGCTGCCCTGACCGGGGTTGGCGGATACAACCTTTACGCCGCGCTGAACGGGCGCGCGCCGCTGCCGGGCACCTCGTTGATCGAACCGGGGGCCGCCTTTGCGCAGACAGGGGCCGAAGAGATGATCGATCTGTCGCTGGTCGAAGAGATGGAGATCGGCAATCCCGATGCGGCCGTGACGATCATCGAATTCTCATCCTTTACCTGCCCGCATTGTGCGCGCTTCAACCAGACCGTCTACGGGGATCTGAAAGCGGCCTATGTCGATACCGGCCTGGTGCGCTACATCAAGCGCGAGGTCTATTTCGATGCCTTCGGCCTGTGGGCTGCGCTGGTTGCGCGCTGCGGCGGGCAGGCGGGGTATTTCGACATTGCCGCGATGCTCTATGCCGAGCAAAGCATTTGGGCGCGGGGTGATGATACCGCGGCCGTTGCCGCCAGCTTGCGCGACATCGGCCTGCGCGCGGGCCTGACGACAGAGCAGCTCGAGGTCTGTTTTACTGACCGCCCGCTGGCCATGGCGATGATTCAGACCTATCAAACCAACGCCGAGGAATTCAACGTGCGCAGCACACCGAGCTTTGTCATCAATGGGGAAACCTATTCGAACATGAGCCTTGCCGAGTTCCAGGCCATCCTGGATCCGCTGTTGGCAGCAAGCGAGGGATGAGCACCAAGCCCCTCTCTGGCCTGCGCGTGATCGAACTGGCGCGCATCCTCGCCGGTCCCTGGGCGGGGCAGACGCTGGCCGATCTGGGGGCCGAGGTCATCAAGGTCGAAAGCCCCGAGGGCGACGACACGCGCCGCTGGGGCCCCCCGTTCATCGAGCGCGACAGCGGGCCGGTCGCCGCCTATTTCCATTCCGCGAACCGGGGCAAGCGGTCTGTCACGGCCGATTTCCGCACCCCCGAGGGGCAGCAGAAGGTGCGCGACCTGATCGCCGGCGCCGATGTCGTGATCGAGAATTTCAAGGTCGGCGGGCTGGCGAAATACGGGCTGGACCATGCCAGCCTGTCGGCCGAGTTTCCGGGGCTGATCTATTGCTCGATCACCGGTTTCGGGCAGGATGGCCCTTATGCCCACCGCGCCGGGTATGATTATATCATCCAGGGCATGTCGGGACTGATGTCGATCACCGGCCCGGCGGATGGCGAGCCGCACCGCGTCGGTGTGGCGGTGACCGATCTGGTCACCGGGATCTATGCCAGCACCGCCATCCTGGCCGCGCTTCACGAGCGGGGAAGGACCGGCAAGGGCGCGCATCTGGACCTGAGCCTGCTGGATTGCGCGGTGTCGGTGATGGCCAATCAGGCGATGAACTATCTGTCGACCGGCACGCCGCCGGGGCGCACCGGCAACTGGCATCCCAATCTGGGCCCCTATCAGGTGTTCGAATGTAGCGACGGGCATATCATCATCGCCACGGGCAATGACGGGCAGTATCGGCGCTTGTGCGGATTGCTGGCGCTCGAGGGCTTGATCGCCGATCCGCGGTTCCTGACCAATGCCGACCGTGTTGCCAACCGTGCGGTGCTGTCCGACTTGCTGAGCGGCGTCACGCGGCGCATGTCCAAGGCCGAATTGCTGACTGCCTGCGAAGCCCGGGGCGTGCCCGCCGGGCCGATCAACACGATGGACGAGGTGTTCGCCGATCCGCAGGTCCAGGCGCGCGGTATGGCGCTGGATCTGGGGCCGCACCGGGGTGTGCGGTCTCCGTTCGTGTTTGATGGCGTGCCCTGCGTATCGGAGTGTCCGGCCCCGGAACTGGGCGAAGCGGACCGCTGAAGCCCCGCGCGACGGCCAAGATTATTGCAATAATCTTGGTCCCTTGCCGCCGCGGGCGCGGTGTGGAGGTCGGGCAGGGGGCGTTGCCCCCTCGCCGCCGTCGCGGCTCACCCCCAGGATATATGCGGCACAAAGATGTGGCGGGTCAGGCCCAGGGGCCACGTTGTGGCTGAGCGTTTGGCCGTGTCGTCGAGGTCGTGGCACGGATGCCCATTTCGGCGGCCATGGCGTTCAGCGCTGCGACGCGGTTTTCCGTGGCGGGGTGGGTGGCGAACAGCTTGTCGCGCTTGAAGGCGTGCAGCGGGTTGATGATGAACATATGCGCGGTGGCGGGGTTGCGCTCGGCCGTATCGTTGTCGATCCGGCTGGCAAGGTTCTGGATCGCTTGCAGCGCCGAGGCCAGCCACAGCGGGTTGCCGCAGATTTCGGCGCCGATGCGGTCGGCTTCGTATTCGCGCGACCGGGATACCGCCATCTGCACCAGGCCGGCGGCCAGCGGCGCGAGGATCATCATGGCGATCAGCGCGATCGGGTTGGTGCGGTCGCGTCCGCCGCGAAAGAACAGCGCGAAATTGGCGAGCATGGAGATGGCGCCGGCAAAACTGGCGGTGACCGTCATGATTAACGTGTCATAGTTACGGATATGCGCCAGTTCATGCGCCATGACGGCGGCGACTTCTTCGCGCGACAGGCGCTCCAGCAGCCCTGTCGTCGCGGCGACGGCGGCGTTGTCGGGGTTGCGTCCGGTGGCGAAGGCGTTGGGCTGGTCGTTCTGGATGATGTAGATCTTCGGGGTCGGCATGTCGGCCTTGCGTGCCAGATCCATGACGATCTGTTGCAGTTCGGGCGCCGTATGGGCATCGACCTGCTGCGCGTTGTGCTGGCGCAGGACCATGCTGTCCGAATTCCACCACGAATAGGCGTTCATCCCAGCCGCGATGGCCAGCGCGATCAGGGCGCCGGCGCCACCGGCCAGCGCGTAGCCGATGGCCAGAAACAGGCCGGTCATCGCGGCCATCAGTATCCCGGTCTTGACGTAACCCATTTGGTCCTCCTGCTGGCCCTCATATGGGAGGCGCGGTTCATCTCGACAAGAGGATCACACAAGTCCTGTGGCGCGGAACATGGCTAGTATGTCGCGTTGCGGCCGGGCGCCGATATGGCCGATGACCTCGGCGGCGGCGATGTTGCCCATCCGCCCGCAGGTTTCCAGCGATTGCCCCGTTGCCAGCCCGTATAGGAACCCGGCGGCGAATTGATCGCCCGCGCCGGTGGCATCGACCGGGGTCACGCTGCGCACAGGGGCTTCGACCCGGTGGCCATCCTGGATCAGCACGACGGGATCGCCTGAGCGCGTGCAGACGACGATGCCGCAATCCTGCACGGCCTGCGCCAGCGCGTCATCCAGGTCATTGGCCTGGTAGAGCGAGGTCCATTCCTGCTCGTTGCCGATCACATAATCCATTTCGTCGCGCACCAGACGGCGAAAATCGGCGCGGTGGCGATCCACACAGAACGGATCCGACAGGGAAATGCCGACGCGTCCGCCCGCGCCACGGCAGGCCTGCGCAGCCTTCAGGAAGGCCGCCTTGCCCTTGTCCTTGTCAAAGAGATACCCTTCCAGAAACACGATTTCACTGTCGGCCATGACGGTTTCATCCACGTCATCGGGGCTGACTTCGGCCGAGATCCCCAGATAGGTGTTCATCGAGCGTTCGCCATCCGGTGTCACAAAGATCATCGAGCGCGAGGTGGGCAATTCCCCCCCCGGCACAGGCGGGTTCACAAAGGCGGTGCCGGCGCGCGCGGTGTCGTGGGCAAAGAACCGGCCCAGCGCGTCATCGTGCACCCGGCCGACCAGCGCGGTTTTCAGACCCAGCGCGCCGACCCCGGCGATGGTGTTGCACACCGACCCGCCCGAGGCCTCGGCGCGGTCTTTCATCGAGGCATACAGCGTTTCGGCGCGGTCGCGCTCGATCAGTTGCATGATGCCCTTGTGGATCCCCATGTGATCCAGGAACAGGTCATCGACGGTAGAGATCACGTCCACGATGGCGTTGCCGATGCCGGCGACTTGGTAGGTTTTGGCTTGGGTCACAGGGTCTTTTCCTCAAAGGGGCAGAGATCGCGAATCAGGCACGCGCCGCACAGGGGTTTGCGCGCCTTGCATACATAGCGTCCGTGCAGGATCAGCCAGTGATGCGCGTGGTGTTGAAAATCGACGGGGATGTGGTCTTCGATGGCGCGTTCGACCGCGACCACGTCCTTGCCCGGGCAGATGCCGGTGCGGTTGCCGATGCGGAAGATGTGGGTATCGACGGCCTGCGCCGGGTGCTTCCACCACATGTTCAGCACGACATTGGCGGTCTTGCGGCCGACACCCGGCAGGCTTTCCAGCGCGGCGCGGGAATTGGGCACCTGGCCGCCATACTCATCGACCAGTATGCGCGACAGCTTGATCACGTTCCTGGCCTTGTTGCGGTAAAGGCCGATGGTCTTGATGTGTTCGATCAGCCCATCCTCGCCCAAGGCCAGCATCCTTTCGGGCGTATCGGCGCGTTTGAACAGGTCCGCCGTGGCGCGGTTCACGCCGACATCGGTGGCTTGCGCGGACAGGGCCACCGCCACCAGCAGCGTGAACGCGTTGGTGTGGTCCAGCTCGCCCCGGGGTTCGGGCTGCCGGGCCTGAAACCGGGAGAAGATTTCGCGTAGCGTATGGTAATCGAGTTGCGCGGCCATGGGCGCCTTTTGCACCGGGCTGGCCCCCAAGGGCAAGCCTCAGCGTTCGCGGCCCCAGCGGGTCAGGCGGCCAATGATGAACGAGGTGCGCGGCGCGTTGACATAACGCGTGCGCGCCTTGGGCGCAGGTCGGGCCCAGATGCGCACCAGGCCAAAGATGATCAGCAGGACATGGGCCAGCGCGATGAACACGAACATCGACGAAGGGCCGAACCCGGCAATCAGCGCCGAGGCGATCATCGGGCTGGCAATGGCGCCGACAGCATAGAGGAACATATGCGCCGCGGACAGTTCGACGCGTTCGGACTGATCCGCGAAGTCATGGGCGTGGGCGGTGGAGATCGAATAGATCGGCATGGTGGTAAAGCCAAAGAACCCGGCCGCCAGAAAGATGGTCGCGATATTGCCATAGGCGCCGGCGGCCATCGCGGCGCTGCCGAGGATCGCGGCCACGGAAATGCCGATCAGCACATGGCGGCGGTCGAACTTGTCGGCCAGCCAGCCGATCGGCAGTTGCGCCATGGCGCCGCCCAGAACATAGGCCGACAGGAACAGGGCGATACGGTTTGCCTCGAGCCCGACGGCCAGGCCGTAAAGCGGGCCAACCATGCGAAACGCGGCGCCGGTGATCCCCGAAACCACGACGCCTACCGCCCCCAGAGGAGATTTGTGCCACGCCAGCATGGGGCGCAGCCGCGGTGCGCCGCTGGTTTCAGGCGCGGGCGTGCGGGTCAGCAAGATCGGAAACAGCGCCGCGCAGGCGACCAGCGCCAGCAGGTTGTAGCTGAAATAGAGCGCCGGCTCCAGCACAGCGATCAGCAGTTGCGCGCCCAGGCTGCCGGTCACATCGACGATCCGGTAGACCCCCATCGCCCGCCCGCGCGTGGCATTGGTGACCTTGGATTGCATCCAGGCCTCGATGATCGTGTAGCATCCGGCAACGGCCAGCCCCGAGGCTACGCGCATCAACGCCCAGGCATAGGGATTCACGAACATCATATGCGCCAGGATCGAGATCGTGCCGGCCGCGGTAAAGGCGCCAAAGGCGCGCGAATGGCCGACCGAGCCCATCAGGCGCGGGGCCCACCAGCATCCGATGAAGAACCCCAGAAAATGGGCGGAGCCCAGGAAGCCGATCTGTTGGCTGCTGAAGCCCAGCAGGGTGCCCGACAAGGCATCCAGGGGCACCACACCGCCGAAACCGAGCTGAAGCAGCAGGACCGATGAAAACAAGGCAGCGAAGGAAATCAGCAGGCGCATGGCTCGACCGGTCCTGAAGGATGCGGCGCAGCTTTGCCCATTGCGGGCATGGCGTCCAGAGGCCATGGCCTGCCTGCCGGGTGTTTTGGCGGGCGCGGGCTGAGGTCAGGGATGGTGTGGACGCGGCACTTACCGGCGATTTGCGCAGGTTTCGGGTCGAAGCGGGGTGAGGGAGGCTGGTAGAGTGCCCTAAAGGGGAAGGGGCGTTGCCCCCTCTGGGCCTGCGGCCCATTCACCCCCAGGATATTTGGAGCACAAAGATGGGTGTGGTTTGGGCATGAGCGGGCAGGACAGCTATCACTACGGGGTCATCGCCCGGGCAATCCAGGCGCTGGACGGCGCCGGCGGCGAAAGGGTGGCGCTGGAGGATCTGGCGGTGAGGCTGGGCATGAGCCCGGCGCATTTCCAGCGTGTGTTCTCGCAATGGGTGGGCGTGTCGCCGAAACGCTACCAGCAATACCTGGCGCTGGGTCATGCCAGACATCTGCTGGCGGAACGGTTCACCGTGCTGGAAGCCGCGCATGGCGCCGGGCTGTCCGGGCCAGGGCGCCTGCATGACCTGTTTTTGCGATGGGAGGCGATGACCCCTGGCGAATACGCGCGCGGCGGGGCCGGACTGACGATCTTCTGGGGCTGGTTCGAAAGCCCGTTCGGCGCGGCCATCGTCATGGGCACCGAGCGGGGGCTGTGCGGCATGGGCTTTGCTGCGGAGACCGGCCCCGAGGCGGCGTTCGAGGATCTGATCCGGCGGTGGCCCGCGGCGGCGTTTGTCGAGGATCCGCAACGCCTGCGTCCCTGGGTTCTGGCGGCGTTCGGGATGCAGCCGGGGCTGGACCCGGCGCCGCTGTATCTGATCGGCGCGCCGTTCCAGATCAAGGTGTGGGAGGCTTTGCTGAGCGTGCCTTCGGGCCAGGTCACCACCTATTCGGAAATCGCCCGCGTGGTCGGCAAGCCCACCGCGCAGCGCGCCGTGGGCACGGCGGTGGGGCGCAATCCGATCAGCTGGCTGATCCCCTGCCACCGGGCGCTGGCAAAGTCGGGCAAACTGGGCGGCTATCACTGGGGCCTGCCGGTCAAGCGCGCCATGCTGGCCTGGGAGGCGGCGCGCGCCGATGTGGCCTGAGCGCCGCGCGAGGACGGCCCCCGGGGATCGGTGGAGAACCGCCGATCAGCCGAACGTGAGGACCTGGCGCGGCACGGGCCCTGTTGCGCCGCGCGAATACCGGATAAATTGGCCCTGTCCGGCATATTTCAGGAGATATTTGAATGACCGCAATCAAGGCTCTGGCCGCTCTGTCGGCGTTTTCGCTGTTGGCGGCGTGCACATCCGCGACCACTGGCGAGCTTGACCGAAGCCGCACCGGCATGTTGACCGGCGCGATTGCCGGCGGGCTGTTCGGCGCTGCCAACGGCGGTGCGGATGCCCTGCCCGAAACGATCATCGGCGCGGGGCTGGGCGCGATTGCCGGTCAGGCGATCGGCTCGTATCTGGATCAGCAGGCCGCGGAACTGCGCCGCGATCTGGGTCCGCAGGTTGGCGTGCAGAACACCGGCAGCGAGATCATCCTATCCATGCCGCAGGATATCCTGTTTGCCACCGACAGCGCCATGTTGCGACCGGATCTGCAATCCGATCTGTTGGTGATCGCGCGCAATCTCCAACGCTATCCGGAAAGCTCGGTCGTGGTGGTCGGGCATACCGACAACACCGGCGCGGCGGCCTATAACCAGCGCCTGTCCGAGCGTCGCGCGGATTCGGTGGCCAGCGTGTTGATTACGGCAGGCGTGCCGGTGCGCAGGATCGTGTCGCGCGGCGCCGGAGAGAACCAGCCGATCGCGTCGAATGAAACGGCAACCGGGCGCGCGCAGAACCGCCGGGTCGAGAT
>TARA_R110002073_G_scaffold56905_25_pt1 | contig 20837 bp, 20 predicted proteins | sample TARA_R110002073 | Tara Oceans TARA_R110002073 (sample SAMEA4397174) | marine metagenome | biome: Polar Biome; feature: [DCM] deep chlorophyll maximum layer (ENVO:01000326); material: water (ENVO:00002006), including particulate matter (ENVO:01000060) such as... | depth 40 m | reverse complement strand
TCTCAGCGGTTTCGTAGTTCGTCCGCCGAGATCGTTTCAAACCTGCCGAAACCTGCAATCAAATGGGCTTCCTCGACATCAAAACGGTAGAACGCGAAGTCGTCAAAGTCGGCATACACGGTGGCATGCGGGTGTTTGCCTAGAAAAATCACGCGTGCTTCCTCTTCTTCGTCCTTGGCGATCCGAACACAGGTTCCGCCGAGCGAGACGCGTGCCCCGACGAGTGGAGCGATCGATTGGTCGCATTCCTCGACGATCATCAGCGAGCAGCGGACGCTGTGGCTCAGGTTTTGAGTGTGTTTGGCGAGGCTGCTGAGCAGCATCAGCACCGAGGTGGGGCTTTGCGAAGCGATCGTCACCAAACTCACAAACGGCGAGTTGTCCTCGTTTAACGTCCCCAGACTTGCCGTTATCGCGTTTTCGGTAATCACGACGACTGTGTTCGCATTCGCAACTTTTGTCATTTCAGTTCCGTCATTTCCGTAGAGACAAATCGTGTGCTTGGCACCTGATTTGGAAGAGGGGAGGGGGGAGAAAATTAATGGCATCCACTCGAAACGCAAATCAACGCTTCTTATTTCAGTTCCGATTCATTCTAGCTGGCGACGAGGCGGGCGGGTTGTGAAACATCCGCATTGCGACATTACTAACACCTTCGTAGAATGCATCCGCTTTCCGAATCGAAAAAGGGCGACGACGGCCCTGATTGGGAATTCGAAATACAACAATACGAACGAATCAGGCGGTTCGAGGCGAACGGTTCAATGGATTGGATTGGCAAAATTAAAGTGATGACGCGATTGTATTGTCTTGGCAAATTGACTTTTCAATTGAATCCGCGTCCGCGATACGGGTTGCAACGATTCTCGGCCCGCCATCGATCAGCGGCCTCCAGCAAGCGGCCGGTCCGCCACGAAGGGACCTATCAGACGGAATTGGCCCGCTGTACTGGATTTAAAGTTCGGGCTGGTTTGACGGTCTTGGAATTGCTGGTGACGATGTCGATCATTGGGGTCTTGGTGGCCTTGCTGCTGCCTGCGATCGGTTCGGTGCGTGAAGCGGCGCGGCGGGTTCAGTGTGTAGACCATTTGCGGCAATCCGGGATGGCGCTTCACCAGCATCACAATGCCAAGGCGGCCTTGCCCGCCGGTTGGCAACTCGACGCAAAACAAGAAACCGCATTGGGATGGGCGGTCCAAGTGCTGCCGTTCCTCGAGCAGCAGAGTTTGAAAGACAAAATCGATGCCCAGCCCACGCTGCTTGATCCTAGCTTTGCGGAAATCCGGTCCCAGCCATTGGTGATGATGCTCTGCCCCTCGGACATCACCGAGCCGACCTTTGTGTTGTACGCAGGCGACGAGCACGAGGACGAAGACGAGCACGCCGGCGGGACAACGCATGCGTTGGATGGGGCAAAGCTACCGCTTACCCACGAGCCGGAAGCGATCGTCGAATTGCCCACGGCAAACTACGTCGGTGTTTTTGGAACATTAGAGGCAGATGATGCGGTGCCTGCACCGCTCGGTGATGGTGCGTTTTTAGAAAACCGGCCTGTCCGTTTTCGTGAGTTCCAGCGTGGTTTAAGTCAAACGTATTTGGTCGGCGAACGCACGATGGCTCAAGTCCCCTCGACTTGGTTGGGGATCAGTCTGGAAGGCGAAGACGCGGCGGCGAGGTTGGTAGGCTCTGCACTGGAGGGAATCAACAATCCGTTGGCGGATGAGTGTGATTTTTCAAGTCGTCATCCCGGTGGCGCGAACTTTTTATATGGCGATGGTCACGTCCGTTTTGTTGACCAAAATATTGATTTAACGTTGTACCACGAAATCGCGCGGTTGCGACGCTAACACCGATGGGACGAGTTAAGTGATGTGTATTCGTTTTCAATGGGGCCAAGCTGGATGAACCGTATTCAATTGACGAAATGTGAAGCCGAGGTGATGGCCGTCGTCTGGCGCGAAGGCCAAGTGACCGTGCCGCAAGTCCTTGCCGCGATTGATCGCGATTTGGCCTACACCACTGTGATGACCACAATGAATATTCTCGAAGAGAAAAAGATTGTGCGTCGTGGCGAAAAGGTCGGCCGCGCTTACAGCTATCTGCCACTGGTCAGCCGCGAAGAGGTGCGTCATGGCATGATCCAAGAACTTGCCGAGCAACTGTTTGGCGGGTCCGTTCGCTCGCTGGTCCTCAGCCTCGTCAACTCGGAAAAAATTACCGCCGAGGACCTCTCGGCGATGGCCGAAGCAGCCGATGAGTTGGAGAAGTCTTGATGAACGCTCCGTTTGTGTGGGAGGCTGTTTCGGGGATCTGTCTGCAAGTCACTTTGGTGGTGATTGTCGCGGCGATCATCGAGCGATGGTTGAACGAATCGGCCTCGGCGTGTCGCGTGTGGACCGCAAGCTTTGTTGCCGTAATCGCATTGGTTGCCAATGCCATCCTGCTTCCTCACTTTCGCATTGCCACCATTCCGGTAAGCCAATTGAACGATCGAGTCGATTGGATCCTGCAGTGGCAAACATGGGGTCTGTACGCGGGAGGCGTGATCTGGTTGTCGGGAGTTTGCTTGATTCTGCTGCGTCGTGGATGGGGCGTATGGCAGTTGCTGCGTTTTCTAAAACAGGACTGCGAAACGGTTTCATTTGATCAGCTCGGCTTGTCCACGATTCCGGCCGACTTTCTGCCACCGCGGTTACATCTGCTGGTGTCCGATAAAATGACAGGGCCTTTTTGCCGGCAATTCCATCAGCCGACAATTGTCTTGCCAAAGTACCTGATCGAAGGCGATCAAGAGGTGCTGCGGCATGTGATGCTGCACGAGTTATCGCATTTGAGAACCAACCATCCGCTGCAGCTCTTTCTGCAGCAAATCTGTACTTCGCTGTTGTGGTTTCATCCCGCGATTTGGTGGGCGGGATACCGAGCCGAGGTGGTTCGCGAATTTTTGTGTGATGAGGTGGCAGCACAGTCCGCGGGCAAGGTCGTTGACTATTTACGCACGTTGATTCAGATCGCACAGCGGAGCGTGAAGCATCCAGCATCCAAATCGGCAGCCTGTGCGTTGGCGTTTGGCCGCCGCAAAAGTGTGATCGTCCGCCGCAGCGAGCGACTTGTTCGAATCGCGAAATCCCCCACCCGCTTCAGCCGCCCGCGGCAATCGTGCGGAGTTGTGGGGTTGGTGTTGATGACGCTGATCGTTTCTCACTTGTGGTTGCCCGTGAATGTGTTGGCATCCTCTCGCAGTCATTGGTCACCTTGGCCGAGTTGGACCGCCAAGACGCTGCATGATTTTGGGGTCAACGTTCGTGACTTTGAGCCCTTTGACGAGCGACATGAATTCAGCGAATCGTCTCACCACCACGATTGACTGACAACGTAGCAAAACGATGTTGCGGCAGATCGGGGGGAATCGCTAATCTGTGGCAATCGATGCTGCCATCGGGCGGACCGAGTTGGATTGGTCCCAGGTGACGAAGGCTGTGTTGGCTTTACCGCGTCGTGTTGAGTCGTTCATTAGGATCTCGGGCCCACGGATGTCAGACGCTTCTTTATCGCCACCGTCGCGGTCGGAAGAGACAAATGCTCGTTTAAACAGGCGTCATCGCGATGCGGGTTGGTGTAAAACCGATTCGCAAGGCAACGAAAATATCGGCTTGATACGACGGTACGATATCGATTTGGTATTGGATGTCGGTGCCAATCGCGGTCACTATGCCCAAAGTTTGATCCACAGTGGATATGCGGGACGGATTATCTCGTTCGAGCCCGATCCGAAGACGTACGCCAACCTCAGTGAGACCCGCCGAGGTTTTCGCAATTGGAAAGCCGAACCCTTCGCACTCAGTTCCAAAAACGGTACCGCGCTACTGAATGTGGCGGCCAACGGGATCAGCCACTCGTTGCAAGACCTTTGCGACCATCCCCTATCGATCGCCGCGGGATCGGTTTACGTGGCTCAAGTGCCCGTCCGTGCCCGTCGTCTTGATACGGTGTTTAATGACTATTACACCAGCGGTGATCGCTGTTACATCAAACTAGATGTTCAAGGATATGCGCATCAAGTGTTGGCAGGGGCCAGCGGGTGTCTCGAGCGAGTTGTGGCGATGGAGATGCCGTTGTCGATCCAGCCAGGGCCGTCGTCGATCCAGCCAACGCACTCAGACCATTCGTTTGAGCAGGAATCGATAGAGTTGATGGGTCAGCTCGGTTACGAGATGGTGCTGTCGAGTCCCGCCATGTTGGATCCCAACACCGGAGCGATGTTGCGAGCCAATGGGATCTTTGTGCGACGTCAAGCCATCGCGGCGGTGAAAGCCGCCGCTTGACATTCATCGCTTGACATCCGCCGTGAAGCCACCGTTGTGAAGCCACCGCCGTTAGGCCACGCGGCGTCTGGTTCGCTCGATGGCTCGCTGAGCGTCCGCTTGCAGTAGTGACTTGCGTTTTCGAAAACCGTCAAACACGCGGATCGAGCGATTGCGAACCACGGTCCGCAGCAGAAAAGGATTGAGCTTCTCTTGGCTGAAGACATGCATGCCTCGCCGCGTCACGGTCAGATGACGCTTGTATTGTGAGGCAATCGACTGCAACGCTCGATGCGACCATAACGCAATGTGTTGACCGCCTTCGAGCACGTAATACCACCATTGGTCAGGTTGCGGTGCGGGATCAGGAACAATCCGGGTCGAGATGATCCAATTGGCCCCGAGTGCATCGAGGGTTTTCAGGTCCTTGTGCGGATCCGCCATGTGCTCAAAGACTTCGAATGCTGTCACCAGATCAAATTGCTTGGCTCCGGGTTGGACTTCGTAGCCTCGCGCGAACAGGTTTTCGCAATAGGGATCGTAATGCGAGAAATCGTGGCCGCGGTCACGCATCATGCGGGTGAACATTCCGTAACCGCCGCCGTAATCGACACTGGCTTGGACGCCCGGCATTACCAATCGGAGCGTGCGATCGACAATTTTTGAAAACGCTGCGTTCCGCCCTACCAAGCCGACGTCGGTGGACACAATCGCCGAGTCATACGCTTCGTCCAGCCAATACGGTGTTTCGGTCTGAATGAATTCACAATCGCTACAGCGAAAGTATTCGATCTCGTGTCGTGCCAGGATGGTTGCTCGTGCGAATGATTCCGAACGTCCGTTGCAGACGAGGCAATCCATTGCCATGGCCGGGTCCTTGAAAGGTTATGAACTACGCGGCATGACGCACGCGATTTTGTTTCAGCAAGTCTTCATAGACCTTTATCGTCTGTGTGGCAGTGTTTTCCCAGGAAAAATAATCGGCACGGCGATGACCGGCAGCAATTTTTTTCTCTCGGTCGACGATCGAGTCGTCACCCGCGGCAATCAGCAGCTCGGCAAGCTCGTCAACATTTTCAGGGTCAAAGAAATAGCCCGCGGAACCTGCGACTTCACGCAGCGCAGCACAGGACGACGCAAAGACCGGACAGCCATTGATCATCGCCTCTAGCACCGGCAGACCAAATCCTTCCATTTTTGAGGGGAAAACAAACGCGCTGCAGTGCTGGTACAGCGTTTTTAGCAGCGAATCTTCTGCGGCAACGTACAGATGGGTGCGGGGATCGTCGTGAGACCAACCCAGAGCGGCTTGCTCGCGCGGCTTCATTCGCGGGCCCACCAACACAAGATTTAACTCGGGCGTTTGCTGCTTCATTTTGTTCCAGGCACGCCACAGCAGATCAAAGTTCTTGTAGCCTCCGCGACGGCCAACGAACAAGACAAAGGGCCGACCGGCGAGTTCCGGGGGCAGGGGAGCGGTATGCACGTCCGCCAACCCGCTGCCTAGCGGTGTGATCGACGCACGGTCTGCGGCCGATGGAAACCGCTCGCACAATTCGTCGTACGTGGTTTGCGAAATGCAGCAGATGTGGTCCGCGATATCGATCGCCCGTGCCTTCATCGTCAGCGACTTGCCCGTTGGATCGGTGTTGGGAAATGCCTCGTGGATGAAGTCATAAACCGTGATCACCGTCGGCACATTGGATCGTTCGATCGGACGTCGGCACAAACCTTGGTAATAGGTCCAGTGCACCAGATCGGCTTGCTGCTGGTGCATCCGTTTGCTGATGCGGCCGTGCTGGGCAGGATGCCAAAGCTTACGCAGGAACTTTAGCGGCGGCCGCGTTCGCACCGCTTCATATTGGAATCGAGGATGGGTTATCCCCGTCGCCGGGTCTTCTGGACCGAGCATGATCGGCGTGGTTTGCGCGGGAAGTCGATTGATCAGCTCGACAAAATAGCGTGCAACGCCTCCGCAACGAAGCATCTCGAATATGGAACCTTCGTATAGAACTCGCATGCTATCGTTATGGTTTGTCGGAGATTAAGTAAACGGAAACGGAGACGGGGTCGCCAGGTAAGCCTGTGCTGTCGGCAAGGTTCGTTTTGCGGACGATAAACTCACTCTGCGAAAATGGCGGAACGGGTTGATCGTCCGTATGCCATCATCACATTCGGGGTGAGAGCGGCTCTGTTGGGGATACGGTCTAACCCAGCAGGCCTGTTGTAGCAAACTTTCCTCGTTTAGAGAAAGACATTTCAGGGCCGCCACCCAATTGGGATCGCACCCCCAAGTAATCTTCGTCTCGCCTCAATAACAATTGCTAGCATTCCTCGCGATCTATTTCGTGTGCGAGTATGTCAAATGCGAGTATGTCGAATGCGGGGGATTGCTGGCTTGCAATTTTTGATCGGTTGTGAGGAGCACCAGCTTGTGTCGTTTTCTCGGCAGCGCTCTTCTTTACCATTTGCTATGAGTCTGCTGGGGGCGGGTATCTCGTTTTGGTGTCTGTCCCCGATATATGCTTGCATTTGAAAAGGGGGCAAAAAAAAGCCGCCCCACTTTGTGTCAAAGCGGGGCGGCTGTGGAATCGCGACTTAACGAGATTTTTCAAGCTTGCGGGCGATTTAGATCTCACCCTCGGGAGTCTCTCGCGATGCTCGCGTGCCTAAGGCTCCCCACAATCCATAGGGACTCTCCATTCCCGCTCGGACGCCTTCGCCACCATCGCGTTCGGGAGCACGGTGGTTGCCATCGCCCGCTTCGATGCTGTCGGTGACAAACTTCACTGCACCATCACCCATCAAAACGTGCGCGCCCCCTTGGTGGTAACTTCCTGCGCTTAGCAGTACCGCGTTAGCCATTGCGTTGCCCGACAACGCGTTGGGGCTATTAGGAGGCAGGATGGTTTGAAAGCTGGTGGTCGAGGCTCGTCCATCGGCCCAGCGGGTGCCTCGTGCGTAGGAACCCTGGTAAAGGGTCAGCCCAGATTGCTTCAGGAATTGGGGTCTCGCAGGGTCTCGAGTGGCATCGACCGTCGATTTGGGATTCGATTTCAGCCCTTCTGCACCCCCCGTGATGCTGCGAACGATTGTTCCTTTGACCTGTCGAATTTGGCCGCAGGTGGGGATTTCGCCCATCGCGATGGTGTTGGCAAGACCGTCCAGCACGTCACGAAAAGCCGTCTTCTTCTTACGTGGCCAGAAAAAGCCGCGGTTCGCCGCTTTGGCACGTGTGATCATCCAGCCTTGGGCTGTCGTATGGGTGCCACCTGAGCTGCTGTGGAAGACGCCGATTTCGTTCATCCCCCCGAAGGAAACACGATCAATTCCGTCGCCAATATTGGCGGCATAATTGGTGCGTCCCCCCGCAGGAAGTCCCGTGAATGGGTCGCTTGGGCAACGCAACGAGCCGATCTCGGTGGACCAAGGGACATAGGTCAATTTGTACCCAGTCGGCCCCATTGGATGCCATTTTCCGCCCGTACCGGTCGGGGTGCTGCCGTCGGTGGTCTCGAGGCTTGGGTTGGAGATTTGTTCCCACAACGCCTGTTGTTCAAAGAACGGCGTTAATCCAACCAGAAAACTAAGTCGTCGACGATTGGTGTCATCATCCGCTTTGGCAGCACCTAGTCGGTCGGTGCCCCCCATTTGCGTTGGTATTTGCTTGTAAGCGGAATGATAATTGTGAAGTGCTAAACCGAGTTGCTTCACATTGTTGCTGCACTGCATCCGCCGTGCAGCCTCGCGTGCGGCTTGAACGGCGGGCAATAACAGTCCGACCAAAACGCCAATGATTGCGATGACTACGAGAAGTTCCACCAACGTGAAACCGCGCTGCGCTCTAGGGTGATTCATTTCTGAATGTCTCCTAAGTGAAAAAGGGAAAAGAGTTTTCAGCAGAAAAGTGGGGGTGAGATTAACCAACCCCGTGCAGGTCGTTTGTGCGACCTGGATCTTTACCGTATCAGTGCGCAGCGGGGTTTATCACCCCTTAAATTGCCGGTAGAAAAGAAATTGTCCAAAAAAAGAGGCAAAAGTGCTTGAATTTTGCGTTTTAGGTGACCTGTCGGGCATTCGGAGCGCCATTTCACGATCCCAAGGGATGGGGACAGGCAAGGTGACGCTAACCCTGGTTAGACGGTGACGAATCCGTGGCTAGTGCCAAAACGAGGGCACTGTGAAGCCTTTTCTCGCAGCTACCTTCGTCAGAAGACGGTGATTCGCTTTTGCGCCGCGACAGCCACGCTCTGGCGAGCGTAGCTACAAAACGTCATTGCCGTAGTTTGCCGCCTCTAAATGCTTCACAGCGTTGTTCAAAACGGCTGATTGAATCAGCAGACTCACGAAGTGGGTAGAAGAGGTGGCAGAAAACCTGGCGAGATTAAGGATTGTCAGCAGTCGGGCCACTTGATGCCGAACCGGCATCCTCGCCTGGGTCCTCGGTACTTTCTTCATTCTCTTCGGCTTCGATCGACGCCATATCGTGCCCACCGACAATGGTTGACTCATCACTGCTGCCGCATCCAGGAACAAACGTTAGCGACGCGAACAGAAAAACGAATGCAAAACTTAAGCGAATCATCAATACACCTTGAAAAGAGACAAACTTGCAATGCGTCGAACGGTCTTGATGGCATCCATCAAGGCTCGACCACGGTACCGCCAGTGTCTCAGGGCCTAAAGCGGATGACAAGTCCGTTGGGGGGGCAAGTGGAGAAAGTATCGTTTGCGGTGGGGGGAGAATCAGGAAAGTAGCGGATCGATGCGTGATAATTCGGTTTGAAGCCCAATAATTCGGCCTGAAGAACGTTCGCTGGTAAAGAAATGCGGTGCCACAGGCCCCCATTGGCCTCGACGATTCTGCGGTTTGCCTGCTACATTGCCCCGCTTGCCCAACTCGGCATTCTCCGACAACCCATAACTATTCACAGGCCACCTACGCCGTGATCGTCATTCTGCAAAGCAACGTAACGGAAGAGCAAATCGATCACGTGCTTCGGCGGATCGAGGCTCTTGGGCTGCAGCACCACCTCAGCCGTGGGACGTTTCGCACCATTGTCGGCATCATCGGCGACGAAGAAAAACTGCAAGCCGAGCCGCTGCACGCAATTCCAGGCGTGGCGCAAGTCATCCCTGTGCTGCCGCCTTACAAGTTGGCCTCGCTCGAAGCCCATCCCGAACCGAGTATTGTCGACGTTTCCGGAGTGAAAATAGGCAATGGGCATCTCGGCATGATCGCTGGCCCCTGCAGTGTCGAAGATCGCGACCGCATGTTCCGGATTGCAGAAAGTGTGTGCGAATCGGGAGCCAATCTGTTTCGCGGCGGTGCCTACAAACCGCGAACCAGCCCCTATGCATTCCAGGGACTCGGCGAAACGGGGCTGAAATTGCTGCGTGAAGTGGGCGACAAGTTTAATATGCCGGTGGTCACCGAGGTGACCGATCCTCGTTTGGTGGAATTGGTCGCTGAACATGCGGACATGTTGCAGGTAGGTGCACGCAACATGCAGAACTTTGCCTTGTTGACCGAAGTTGGCAAGTCGCAGCGGCCGGTGTTACTGAAACGTGGCATGAGTGCCACGATCACCGATCTGTTGATGTGTGCCGAATACATCCTGTCCCAAGGCAACATGAATGTGGTGCTTTGCGAACGCGGGGTCAAAGGGTTTGATAGCGCGACGCGGAATCTGTTTGACGTCGCAGCCGTTCCTTTGATTCACAATTTGTCGCACTTGCCTGTGATTGTAGATCCTTCGCACGCGACCGGCCGGCCTGATTTGATTCCCGCTTGTGCGTTGGCCGGTTTGGCCGCCGGGGCCGATGGCGTGCATATCGAAGTGCACGATTGCCCCGAAGAAGCGAAAAGCGATGGCCCTCAGGCTTTATTACCCGATCAATATCGTCAGCTTGCAGACCAAATGAAAGAACTTGCTAAGCTGTTTGGAAAAACTGTGTCCCCGCTTCCGGAGAAAATGGGTTGAGTCGTCAAACAATTATTGCTGGTAACTGGAAAATGAACACTCGTTGTGACGGTGCCGTTGCACTGGCCAAGGGTGTGGTTGCCGCAGTCGGCGAAACGCCGTCGGTCCAAGTGGTCCTTTGTCCACCTTCGGTTTATCTGTCCAGCGTGGCGGATGCCGTCGCAGGCACATCGGTCCAGCTCGGCGCACAGAACCTGTACGCTGCCGAAGATGGTGCGTTCACGGGCGAAGTCAATGCAGCGATGTTGACCGATGTCGGCTGTGGTTTTGTGATCCTGGGGCACAGCGAGCGTCGCGCCTTGATGGGCGAAACCGATGCGGATGTCAGCAAGAAACTACATGCGGCACTCGCGGGCAACTTGGTGCCAATCGTGTGCGTCGGCGAAACGCTCGAAGAGCGTGAAGCGGGTAAAATGGAAGAAGTGATCCAAACGCAAGTTCGCGGATCGCTGGCAGGACTCGATGAAGTCCGCGCTGCGGGGATCGTGGTGGCGTACGAGCCTGTATGGGCGATCGGGACCGGCAAAACCGCTTCTCCCGAGCAAGCCGAAGAGGTTCATGCCCTGATTCGCAAATTGTTGGGCGAGATGTTCACAACCGACGTAGCGGCACAGATCCGGATTCAATACGGTGGCAGCGTCAAACCAGGCAATGCCAAGGAATTGCTTGGACAACCGAACATTGACGGAGCTTTGGTGGGCGGAGCTAGCCTGAAAGCCGAAGATTTCGCAGGAATTATCGCGGCGGGTTAAACCCTGCACCGTCGCGAACACACCCTTACACATTGTCTATTTGAAGGACGAACTAAGTCATGATCGCTCTGATCGCTGGATTTTTGCTGATTGCGTCGCTTGAAGGAGCCATTTTGGGCTTCTTGATGGGATTTTTGTCGCTGTTTTTGATTCTGTTGGTGTTGATCCAACGTGGAAAGGGTGGCGGATTGACCGGAGCGCTCGGTGGTCCTGGGGGACAAAGTGCATTTGGTAGCAAAGCCGGAGACACGTTTACCGTGATCACCGTGGTCGTTGCCACCGTGTGGGCGTTCTCGTGTGCGTTTACGATGTGGTTGCTCGGCACCCATGCTCCGACCTCGACCGCCGACTCGGTGATCAAGTCCGGCGGCGGTGACAAAGACCCCGTTGGAGAAACGTTCAAGCTTCCGAAGCTTGATGGCGAAGGAGCCAGCGGTTTGGAAGCGGGGTTGTCCAGCGGCGAAGAAACCAGCGAAAACTCGGTGCAGCTGACGCCTGCGACCAGCGGCGAAAAGACCGAAGAAACCAGCAGCGAAGAAGCAGCCACCGACGAAGAAGCTGCGGTGGAAGCCACCGAAGAATCTGCGGCGGACACCGCAGCAGAATCGGCCGACAGCGACGGCGACAAGTAGACTGCATGAACTCGGTTACTCCTGAAAATGCTCGCAGCATGACCGGTCAAGGTCATGCGTCGCTGCAAACGGATCTTGGTACGTTTGTGGTGGAGGTGCGCACCGTCAATAATCGCGGTTTCAAATGCGTCTTGCGATCAAGCGATGCGTTATCGGCATTTGATTCGCGAGTCGAGTCGTTGGTTCGCAAGTTGATCCATCGCGGCAGCGTGAACCTATCGGTCACTTGGAAGCGACCTTCCTCGGAAACGCTGCCTCTGATTGATCAACAGGTGCTCGGAGCCTACTTCGAACAGCTGCAGAAGGCGAAAGCGACTTTTGCCGGCGATGGCGCGACGATCGATTTGGCCCAGCTTGCGATGTTGCCTGGTGTGGTGGTCCCCCGCTCGCAAGACCGCGTCGACACGGCGGAGGTTTGGCAGGGAGTCGAGCAGGTGATTCGCGACGCGGTGGACAGTCTCGATCAAATGCGGGCTCAAGAGGGAGCCCACATGGCGACGAGTTTGCGGGCGGATTGCGATTTGATCCGCGCGCATGTCGATCAGATCGCCGAGCTCGGACCGCGAAGTGTCGACACCTATCAAAAGCGTTTAGAGACAAAGATTCAGCGTGTGTTGGCTCAGCACGACATCGAAGTGCCGATGATCGATCTGTTACGCGAGGTTCAGATCTACGCCGATCGGGTGGACTACAGCGAAGAGATCACGCGGCTAGGCAGTCATTTGCAGTTGTTTCTGCAAACCCTCAGCGGCAGTGCTTCTGGCAGTAATCAGGCTTCTGGCAGTAATCAGGCTGCCGGTGGCAATCAGGCTGCCGGTGGTGGCGAAGCGGCAGGCGATCCCGAGCCATCGGGCCGCAAGCTCGAGTTTATTGTTCAGGAAATGTTGCGAGAAACCAACACGATCGGCAGCAAGGCGTCGCAGACGGAAATTTCGGGGCATGTCGTCGAGATCAAGTGTGCAATCGAACGGATGCGAGAATTGGTCCAGAATCTCGAATAATCCAGCGAAGGCAAGACATGAATTTGGAAGGACGTGGTCGGCTGATCATCATTTCCGGTCCGAGTGGAGCGGGTAAGTCGACGGTGGTGCGCCGATTGCGAGAGGAATGTCCGTTACCGTTACTGTCGAGTATCTCGGCAACCACGCGCAAACCGCGGCCGGGGGAACAGGACGGAGTGGATTACTTTTTCTTGGACCACGAAGAATTTGAACAGCGACGTCAGGCGGGCGATTTTCTAGAGTGCAAAGAGGTGTTCGGCCGTGGCCATTGGTATGGCACACTCAGCGAGCAGGTCGCCACTGGTCTGGAAGCTGGAAAATGGGTTATTTTGGAGATTGATGTCCAAGGTGCCCTGGCAGTCCTCGATCACAAAGAGTTCAGCCCGATTACACTATTCATTCACCCCGGTGGGATGGAAGAGCTTGAGCGGCGGCTTCGCACACGCGGAACCGAGTCCGAAGAAGCGATTGCAGCGCGGCTAGAAACCGCCTGTCGCGAGATGCAGTTTATGCATCGATACCAATACGAAATCATCAATGGGTCGGTCGATCGAGCCGTCTCGGATATCTGCCAAATTTTGAAAGACCAAAAGGAAAAACAGCCATGCTCGAAGAGCTAAAAGAAGAAGAGATCGTCAACAAGGTCGGTGGTCGCTTTAAGTTGAGCACCCTGATTCAAAAGCGTTTGGTGCAATTGAACCAAGGCAGCCGGGCGCTTGTGAATGTCGACACGCACGACAAGATGACGATTGTGTTGCAGGAAATCATGCAAGACAAAATCGTTTTGAACATGGATAACGAAATCCAATCGCTCGAAGATCTGACGGCGGCTGCGGATGCTGCTTCGGATGGTCCTGATTTGGATGCGTCGGATCTATGAGTGAGCAGAGGCGGGCAATTCTGCTCGCCGTCGGTGGGGGGATCGCAGCCTACAAGGCAGCGACCGTTTGCAGTCGTCTCGTTCAATCGGGCTACGATCTGCGTACGGCCATGACCGCATCGGCATCTCAATTCATCGGCGCTGCCACGTTTGCAGCGCTCTCGGGTAAAACGGTCGCTCAGGGTTCCTTTGATCCTGAGCGATTTCCGTTAGGGGCCCACATCGAGTGGACTCGCGATTTGGACTTGTTGATCGTCGCTCCGGCAACTGCGAATCTTTTAGCAAAGTTTGCCTCAGGGCTCGCCGACGATCTTATTAGCACGTTGTACTTGCAAGCCGAATGTCCCGTGTTGTTGGCGCCAGCCATGAGTGCGTCGATGTGGAGCAAACCGTCGGTCCAGCGGAACGTGGAAACGTTGCGTCGTGATGGATGTCATTTTGTTGGTCCTGAATCGGGTTGGCTAAGTTGCCGCGTGCGGGGCGAGGGGCGGATGGCCGAGCCTGACACGATCGTCGCGGCTGCGATTCAGCGGGTGCTTGCGTCTTAGCCCGGCTGCATGATGTTTGACTTTAATTCTATCTCTCTTTGCTGCGTTTCGCGGTACGAGCCAAACCATGACTGTCTTTGTTTTCGGGCACCGCAATCCCGATACCGATGCGATTTGCAGTGCGATTGCCTACGCTGATTTTCTCAAGAAAACGACGCGCCCTGATGCGATCGCCGCCTGTTGTGGAGCGCCAAACCAGCGGACCGAGTTTGCGCTTCGCAAAGCCAAGTTGCCGCCGCCCCGGATCATCATGGACGTGCGTCCTGAGATCGAGGACGTCTGTCAACGCGACGTCGTCTTCGCCCGCCAATCCGAAGTCTTCTACGAAGTCTATCAGCGGATGAAAGAGCACGGGCTGCGGGCGATCCCGATCGTCGATGATCATGACAAAGTCGTGGGCATCGTCACGCTGCTAGAACTGCTCGAATTGGTGCTGCAGGGCGGAGTGGATCCGGTTCACTCACGCGAGGTTTGCAGCAACCTGACCAAAGTCGCTTCGGTGCTCGGGGGCACGTTCCAGCACGTTGTTGACCCCGATCGAACCGACGAGTTCGTTGTCACAGTCGGTGCGATGAGCGCCGAAGGGTTCACTCAGCGGATGAACCAATTTTCGGCCGACCGCTTGTTGGTCGTCAGCGGTGATCGGCCGACGATCCAATTGCCCGCACTCGAACTTGGTGTTCGCGCGATGGTGATCGCGGGCGGTTATGAATTGTCCAGCGGGTTGTTGCACTTGGCCAAGGCTCGTGGCGTTTCGGTGATCATCAGCCCCTATGACACTGCGACAACCACGATGCGAATCAAGGCCGCTCGCTTGATCGATTCGGTGATCGATCGTGACTTCATCTCGTTGTCGGCAAAGATGCCCGTCGAAGCGGCGCGTCAACAAATCTTTCGTTCCTCGCAAACCGTCTTCCCCGTGCTCGACAATGGAAAACTGTTTGGCGTGCTCAGCAAAAGCGACTTGGTGACCCCACCGATGCCTGAATTGGTGCTGGTCGACCACAACGAGTTGTCGCAAGCAGTGCAGGGCGCCGAGGACGCGATCATCACCGAGGTGCTCGATCATCATCGGCTCGGTGGTTCGCTCAAGTCATCCAATCCGATCCGCTTTACCTTGGAACCGGTGGGGTCAACCTGCACGCTCGTCGCTCGCTTGTTCCGGCAAGCCAACTTGCAGCCCTCCGCCGGCGTGGCGCTGTGCATGGCGTCGGGCATCATTAGTGATACGTTGTTTTTGCGGTCTCCCACCACCACCGATGTCGATCGGGATATTTTGCAATGGTTGCAGCAGTTTTGTTCACTTGATTTGAACGAGTATGCGACCGAGTTCTTTGAAGTCGGGTCGGCGTTGCGATCCGGAGAAGCTGGCCGCGTGGTGCGTGAAGATTGCAAAGAGTTTGAAGAGGCGGGAGTCAAGTTTTCAATCTCGCAGATCGAAGAGATTGGCTTCGATTTGTTCTGGGAGCGTAAGGATGAACTGGTCGCGGCGCTCGATCAGCTGGCAAAAGACAATCAGCTCGACTTTTCGGCGCTGTTGGTCACTGATATCTCCAGCAACGGCAGTTTGTTGTTGATGAGCCGGCAACCCGAAGGGTGGGACGAGATCAATTACCCCGAACTCGAAGAGAATCTGTATGAGCTCGAAGAGGTGGTCAGTCGCAAAAAGCAACTGCTGCCGTTGATCATCAGCCTGCTCGATTCCGCCCCCTCGTCGAACTGAATTCCAGCTGCAATCCTAAGTGTCCCTATTCTCGCCCCCGCTCGGCTTGGGAGTCCCTAACGATCGAAACGATTAACGAATCTATCTACGACCATCCAAAATATTACGATCTCGTGTTTGGCGCGGATTGCGCAGCCGAGGTCAAGTTTATCCAGGCTTGCGGAAGCGAGTGGATGCAGCGAGCTCCGAAACGGCTGTTCGAACCGGCCTGTGGCACCGGGCGGCTACTCTATGCACTTGTCAAAAAAGGGTTTCGCGTCGACGGGCTCGATCTCAATCCCAAAGCGGTCGAATTTTGCAATGCTCGTTTTCGTCGGCATGGCGTGCGGGAATCCGCGTTTGTGGCCGACATGTCCGATTTTAAAACAAAATGGAAATGCGACCTCGCGTTTAACACCATCAATAGCTTTCGCCATCTGTGCAGCGAACGCGAGGCACGCGGGCATTTGCAATGTATGGGCGAAGTCGTTCGCCCCGGTGGTCTGTATTTGCTGGGCGTGCATCTTACGCCCACCACCGTCGCGCCGAGTGAAACCGAGTCATGGTCGGCGCGTCGCGGACACTTGGCGATCAGCACGCATATGTGGACCAACGAGCGAAATACGGAAAGCCGCATCGAGCGGTTTGGCATTCGATTTGATATCCATAGCCCGTCGCACAGTTTCCGGATCACTGACGAGCTGGTATTGCGAAGCTACACCCCCAAGCAAATGAACCGATTGATCCAATCGAGTAAGTGTTGGGAGGTCGTCGCCACCTACGACTTTGGTTACGACGTCGAGCATCCGATTGAGGTCGATGCGTCGACCGAGGATGTCGTGTATGTCTTGCGACGCAAGCCCGAGTAAATGCAAAGCCCTGTCGTGTCGCGTCGGGTGTTTGGCGGCAACGCCTCGACTTTTGTGGCGACCCGGTTTTTCTGTACCAAGTGTCTTCTAAAAACGATAATGACGCTTACTGGCGTCGCGAGCGACCGGAAGACGCAAAAATAATGGCTCCGATTAAAGTCAGAATCGCGACACCCCCAGCGATGGCCGCATTTTGTCCCCAGCCCTGCTTTAGATTTTGCACTCGCTTGTAGCCATAGGGGACGGGCAGTTCCAGCCCGGCCTCTTCCATCTGTTCGTATTCCCGCAACAGTTCGGCGGGATTTCGCGTCGGATAGACCTCTCGCACCTCTTGCAGATGAATCTCGGTGGTCACGGGAGCATCAATCAGTGCCCAGCGAATGCCGCAGTAAGCCGCGATCAAAAGGCTTGCGGTGCAAATCAACCCCAAAGCCACGGTGCCGAACGTTTGCGCGAAGCCGGCCTCATTGTAGGGGGGTGCAGGGCCCGTGTCGGAGGGCTGGGACTCGTCCCTTGGCAGTTGCTTGAGTTCTCCGAGCCGGGGGACAGCGACCGATTGCTCGCAGGAGGGACAGAGAACGGAGTCACCCGCTTGCGAGGGGGTGACGGGGATCACGTTCTGACAATGGGGGCATGAAAGTTGGTACATGAAGATCAAATGAAAAAGAATTGAAGGCGAAGTGGGTGGACCACGGAGGCAACCTGACTAGAATCCAAAGTGTGCAAACGGCGCCACCGCCAACCCCTACCGCTCCCACCCGTTGACAGAGAATTCGTGTGACTTGCTCTCACTTTACTCCGCAACCGTGTCGGACACCTCCTATGGTGACTCGTGGTAACAATAACGAACTGTTTTGTTCGTCCTGGTGGACCGAAAGGATCGGGTCCCACCTACAAGAGTGGTCATTTGCCGAATGTTGCCAGGGAGGCAAGGAAAGCTGAGCGACTTAAATTTAGGTCATGAGGCTTGGAAGTGTTTGGATCGGGGAAGCTCTTGATTACGGCATCAACGTTGGGTTGGTTCGTACAGAGTTAGACCGGGCAATCTGTCATTCGGTGGTTGGTCAGCAAAGAGGGTTCCTCTTTTCTAACTTCTCCAGCGGGTGGGTCGCTCAGCCAGTCCCATGAACTGTTTCCGCAAAGCTCATTTCATGCCTAATGCAAAAAATCCGTTCATCTAGAAACTCCTTCCATTTGAAGTACTGTCGCAATAATGAGTCCACTGTGGTGTAGAGTTAAGGAGCAACTTTGTTCTCAAGCAACTCGTTAAACAACTTTATGTGAAACGAATTCACAGCTTAATGTGAAATGACGTTCACAGGGGGCTTCCGCTCATTCCTTTGTCAACTTGCACCAATACCAAACTTGCACATCGATAAATTTTTACATTTGCCATCCACCGCATGATTGTTCGTTTCGTTTGAACTCATCCCGTTTGAAACGATACGAAACCGATTTTCAGCCCTCATATCTCACACTGTTCCGCTAGGAGTTCCCCTTTGTTCGATACACTCTTGGACGAATTTGATGACGTAAGCGTCCAAAGCACCGAAGCCGTGACCGGCAGTTTTCGCAAGCTGCCGGTTGACGACAGCGACGATAACGATGCTGCCGTTGCGATGGCTTCGGCTGCCGATGGCGAAGTCCAACTCGAAAGCCCCGACGAACTGCTTGCTGGTGACGAAACCGAAACGTGGTCCGATGATCCGGTTCGGATGTACTTGACCCAAATGGGCGAGATTCCGCTACTGACACGAAAGCAAGAAATTGAACTTGCCAAGCGGATTGAAGAAACACGCCGTCGGTTCCGCACCAAACTGCTCGAGAACCATTACGTTCTCGTCGAAGCCTACAAGACGCTCAAGAAGGTTTACCGCGGCCAATTGCCCTTCGACCGTACCGTCCAGGTTTCGGTAACGGACCATTTGGAAAAAGAGCAAATCGTCGGTCGTTTGCCTCACAACTTGCGTACGCTGCAAACCTTGCTGCGACGTAACCGTCACGATTGGAAAGTCGCACTCAGCAAAGCGGCTTCGCAGCGACGCCGTGTCGAAGCTTGGCGATCGCTTGCACGTCGTCGTCGTCGTGCCGTGCGTTTGATCGAAGAACTCGGTCTGCGTACCCAGCGAATCGAAACACGAATCGACTTGCTCGAAAAGTTCTCGCATCGTTTGACCGAAATTGACCACATTATCTCGGACCAAAAACGCACCAAACATGGTCGCGAAGTACGAGAAAAATTGCTTCACGAACGACGCCAAATCCTGACCGCGTGCCAGGAAACACCGACATCGCTACGCAATCGCGTTGCCATGCTCAACAAAGTGTACGCCGAGTACCAACAAGCCAAGCGTGAACTCAGCGAAGGAAACCTTCGATTGGTGGTTTCGATCGCCAAGAAGTATCGTAACCGTGGTTTGTCGTTCCTGGATTTGATCCAAGAGGGGAACGCCGGTTTGATGCGTGCGGTCGACAAATTTGAATACCGTCGTGGTTTCAAATTCTGTACCTACGCGACTTGGTGGATTCGCCAAGCGATCACCCGTGCGGTTGCCGATCAGAGCCGAACGATTCGTATTCCGGTTCACATGGTCGAAACGATGAGCCGCGTGCGAAACGTTGCTCGTCAATTGCTGCAAGAGCTCGGGCGTGAACCCACGATCGAAGAAACCGCACGTCGAGCCGATGTGACCGTCGAAGAAGCACGTCGTGTGTTGACGATGAGCCGGTTCCCGATTTCGTTGGATCGTCCCGTTGGTAACAGCGAAGACAGCCAGTTTGGTGATTTGCTTCCCGATGGTGCTGCCGAGAGCCCGCAGATCGGTGCGACTCAAGAAATGCTGCGTGACCGTATCACCGGTGTCTTGAAGTCGTTGTCCTACCGTGAGCGCGAGATCATCAAATTGCGTTACGGGCTCGGCGATGGTTACAGCTATACGCTCGAAGAAGTGGGGCACATCTTTAAAGTGACCCGCGAGCGTATTCGCCAAATCGAAGCCAAGGCTGTGCGAAAGTTGCAACAACCAAGTCGTAGCCAAGATTTGGTAGGCTTCCTCGACTAGTCAAGTCGATCCATTTGTATTAACAATCGATGGCGATGTGCTTGCAAAAGTGCATCGCCATTTTTTGTATCCGCGATTTGCCGAATCGCAGCCTGATCAAGGAACCCAAGCACGATGCCCACCGTCCATGAATTATTGCAGCAGGGTTGGCAGCGGCATCAAGCAGGCAAGCTGGACGAGGCAATCGAGGTCTATCGTCACGTACTCGCGCATTCCCCAAAAAACGCCGATGCGTTGGTCTATCTAGGGATCGCGTTTTTCGATCAGCGCGATTTTGCACAATCCGTGGCGGTGTATCGCGAAGCGTTAGCGATTCGTCCTCAGTTTCCCATTGCTTGGAACAATCTCGGCAATTCGCTGCGGATGCTCGGGCAGATTGATGAGGCTGAACAGGCGTTGGCGACGGCGCTCGAGCAGCAACCGGGCTACCTTTCGGCGCTCAAGAACCGTGGCACGCTGTGGGTCTGGTCGGGTGAGATCGAGCGAGGGTTGAAGTGGTACGCCGAAGGATTGAAGATTGATCCGAAGAATGCAGAATTGCACCGTAACCTCGGTGTGATCCATCTGTTGCTGGGCAATTATGACGTTGGCTGGGCCGAGTATCGTTGGCGGTGGGCGATGCCGGGGACCTATCGCCCCAATCTGCCAACGCCGGTTTGGCAAGGCCAGGATGTTGCGGGGAAATCCATCCTGTTGTACCCCGAGCAAGGACGAGGCGATGCGATTCAGTTTATCCGAGTCGCGTCGGCTCTGAAGCAAGCCGGGGCGACCGTGTACGTCCAGTGTGCGGCCGAGATGATGCCGTTGTTCTCGTCGGTGCCAGGAATCGATCTGTTGCTGCCCGCTGGTTCCGTCGTCCCGCCGATCGATTATCAAGCGTCGTTTTTGGACGTGGTCGATTTCTGGTACCAACGAACCAAGCGGCTTGCGGTTGCGGATCAGCTATTTTCCGCAGGCAGAGGTTATTTGGTGTCCAGTCCGGTGCAAAACGAAACCTGGGCCCAGTGGCTGCGGCAGCACGTTCCAGGGGCGGATGGTTCGAGCACACGCCGGATTGGAATCAATTGGCAAGGGAATCCTGAGCATCATGCGGATGTCTATCG
>TARA_R110002073_G_scaffold335881_2_pt1 | contig 20864 bp, 16 predicted proteins | sample TARA_R110002073 | Tara Oceans TARA_R110002073 (sample SAMEA4397174) | marine metagenome | biome: Polar Biome; feature: [DCM] deep chlorophyll maximum layer (ENVO:01000326); material: water (ENVO:00002006), including particulate matter (ENVO:01000060) such as... | depth 40 m | reverse complement strand
CAGAAAATCTATTCCGATGAGTAAAAATTTAAGACCCGAATTATTTAAACGCTTGCAAACCATTTAAGCGGCTTTTCCCAATTCAAATTCAAAAGCGACGATAGTACCATTAGATTTTACATGCTCCATGGTGCCGTTAAGTTGCTGTGTTAACAATTGTATTAATTGCATTCCAAAACCTTTGCCCTTGGTAAAGTCATCATCTTCTTGACCTATGCCATTATCTATTACTTTTAGTGCTAGTTTGTTTTTGCCTAACTGTGTTAGGTTTACATTAAGTTTGCCCTTTCTGTCCTTTGGAAAAGCATATTTTAGTGCGTTTGTAATTAATTCGTTCACAATTAATCCCAGTGGTACAGCTGTATCAACATCCAGTTCCATGGTTTCCATATCACACTCAAGAACAATGCGCTGTTCTGCTCCAAAAGAATCAATCACATGCTTCCCCAAATTAATAAAATAGTCTTTCATTTCAATAGTTCCCAAGTTTTTTCCTTGGTACAACCGTTGGTGTATCATACTCATAGATTGTACCCTGTTTTGGCTTTCCTGCATAGCTTCTATAACTGTTATGTTTTCTGTTTGTGCAGATTGGAGCGAGAGTAAGCTTGATACAATTTCCAGATTGTTTTTAACTCGATGATGTATCTCTTTTAACAAAAATTCTTTCTCTTTATTTTGATTTTCAAGGAGTTTGTTTTTCTTTTTATTGGACACATAATTTTGATAAAGAATAACGAGCAATAGTAGCAATAATAGAGTAATAACTATTATTAGCGTTTGAAGTGTGCGTTGTTGGTTTAGCTTGGTTTGTTGTTCTTGGATTGTGCTTTCTTTTTGCGCCATGTTATGCTCGGTTTGCAACAAAGAGATATATTGATCGGATTCTGCTGTAAAGATTTTGGCTTTAAGCTTATCGTACATAGCCATGGCATCGTACGCATCTTTATAGTTATGGTTGCCAGCGTAAGCTTTTCCTAATGTTTCATAGGCTTGACTCAGGTAAAATTCGTCACCAAATTTTTCGGTCGCTACTTCAATAGATTTTTTTAAACTTTCGATTGCCGAAATATATTTACCCTCAAGGTGCTGTGCTTTTCCAAGGGCAAGCCAAGAGCGCATCAACATAAAGTTATTGTCTAGTAATTCGGCATATTTTATAGCTTTTTCTCCTGCGCTTTTAGCAGCTTCATAATTTTGCATATAGCCATTTAAATCTACCAAGGAAATGTAAATATCACTTAAATTATTATAAAAGCCATAACGTTCTCCTATAGACATGGCATGCTCATAATATTGCAATGCTTTATCAAATTCATTCAATCCCAGATAATTATTTCCAACAACGTAGAGTGTAAAATCGTAGTCCAAATCGTTTATACCACGCTCTTCAAAGATTGAAACAGATTTAAGTCCATACTCCAGGCCTTGCTCAAACTTTGATTTTTTCCAAAACAAATTACTTAAATCACTATATGCAACAGCTTTTGCTTTGTTGTCATTAAGCTTTACTCCCAACCGTAATGCCTCCAGTGCATAATCTGCAGCCATGTCCAATTGCCCTCTTCTCTCATAAACGTAACCAAGTTGTGTGTTTAAAAAAGCTAAATCTTGTTCCTGTACTTTATTTATAGCATTTTGTAACACAACTTGTGCGCTATCTAGTTTTTCTTGACGTAACAAAATAGATCCAAAAACAATTTGAAACCTTCCATTCCACAACGTATCTTTTTTGCTTTCTGTAAGTTTTAGACCTTCTCTTGTAAAAGCCGCAGCTTTTGTTAAATTACGTGTGTGCCAATAATACGCAAGGTCTTGCAACATAGAATACTGCAAAGAATCATTTGGAGCCAATTTATAATTGTTAGCAAGAATATCAAGGTAGGTTGCCCCAAAGTTATCGGTTTCTACAAACACTTTTTTATAGGGATTTTTGCGGTTTAAATCCACTATTTGCGAAAAAATCTTACTGGTACTTAAATTAAAACAAATACAAAGAAGAAGAAGAATTAAATGCTGGTTTTTCATTAATATCAATACGTTGTTTGGTTTTAAGCACTTTAAAGGTACAAATATTATGTTATTATTTGTTTGGTAACTAAAAGGTATGCTACGGACAGTAATTATAGCTCTTCGTCCTAAATCGCTTCCAAAATTTAATCCCTTTATATTACTTAGTAGTGTTATTTCCCTAATTGCCATGTAGCCTGCAAAATTTTGAATTGATGAAATATACACTTGTAATATTAATGGCTGTAAGTATTGGTTTTTTTGGATGCAATACATCGCAAAAAGAATTACTGGAAACCAATAATATAAACAGCCTAAACAAGTATATGGATTTGTGTTGGAATTCGCGAGAGGGAATAGAATTTAACAGTATAGCCACAACTGATTTTTACAGGGTTGTAAATGGTATTAATGTAGTTTCTAACAGCAATGAAATGGAGGCGCATATAAATGTGTACAAAACGGCTTTTCCCGATTTAAATGTTACAATAAATAAAACCATAACCTTTCATGATACTATATGTGTTCTATGGGAAATAACTGGTAGCAACACTGGGATTTATGGAGAAACCAAAGCTACAGGGAAAAAAATAAAAATAAGTGGCAGTTCCATATTATACTTTACTAGCAACAGTAAATTAAAGGGAGAGATTACACACTATAACGAGTTGGATTTATTACAGCAATTAGGTTATACCCTTATTGCTCCAATTGTAGAATAAAGCTATTAATCAATAATTATTAACCATTAAAACAAACATTATGAAAACTTTAAAATCAACCATCGTGTTAGCAATTATGATATTGCTGGCACCAATGCACTCCAATGCCCAAGACATGTACTACGTACACCAAGATGTGGTTAAACCTTCAAAAGTTATAGAATATGAAAGCACTCTTCAAGAAATAATGGCTCTTGCAAAAAAGCATAATCTGCAAGATACAAGGTTTATAACACTGGTAAGCAATAATTCTAATTATTCGTATGTAATGCCTTTAGCTAATATGGCTGAATTGGATGAACCATCGTTCCCAGCTAAATTAGCCGAAAAAGCTGGTAAAGACGTTGTTAAAAATCTTTTTGACAAATTAGACAAATTTTACGACATCGAAATGAATTATACACTTATTTTGGACAGAGATCTAACCTATATGCCTAATGGTTTTACACAAACTCCTGCTGGAGAAAACTACCGTAACAACCATTTTTTCCATATAGAACCAGGTAATCGCGCTGTTGTAAAACAAAAAATGAAAGCTGTAAAAGATTTATTTAAAAGCAAAGGCTCAAAATTGTATTACAGGGTTTACAAAAGTGGCTTTGGTACTCCAAACGAATATTACATGGTAGCAGTTGCTGCCAAAGATATCACAGACATGGAACTCAAAGGAAAAGCGAATGAAGCTTTATTGGGTGATGCATTACAAGAAGGGTTAAACGAACTCTACTTTAGTTCATTACGATACGAAAAGTTAGAAGGCAACATACGTCCGGATATTTCTTATTCACCAAACCAATAACCAACCAACACCAAACCTCACAGGTTTAAAAACCTGTGAGGTTTAATTAAAGCTATACATTATGAGAAACACTGAAATAAAAAGAAATAATAAGTTAAGTAAAAGTATAATATATGCTTTGGCTATACTCACCATTTTATTAATGTTATATTATGTAGTAATGCGTGCATTTCCTATGCTTCAACCTACACAAGAGGTGTATGGAAATTATTTCTTCCCAAGGGCTGTGTGGTTATTTCCACATATACTTTTAGGCCTTATCGCCATCCTCATAGGACCTGTTCAATTCATTGAAAAATTCAGGAATAAATATTTAAAACTTCATAGGAACCTTGGAAAAATTTATATAATAAGTGTCGTGCTATCTGGTCTTTTAGGTATGTATTTAGCTGCCACTTCCAATGTAAATATTAACTATGCTGTTGGATTGTTTTTTCTTGGAGTGACATGGGCAGGTACTGCAATAATGGCGTTTATCTCAATTAAAAAGAAAAAAATTGAGCTTCATAAAGAATGGATGATTAGAAGCTATGTTATCACATTTGCCTTTGTCACATTTAGGGTTATTGAAGATGTACTAAAAATCACTACAGAATACTCAAATGTTGACGTTTTGACGTTAATGTCATGGACCTCCTGGGCAATTCCATTATTTATTGCCGAACTTTTTATTCAAGGTAAAAAATTATCAAATTAAATAGTAACCATAATAAAAATAATAAGATGAAAAAAACAATTCAAAAATCAGTATTCGCTATAACCATACTGGTGGTAATGGCTTTAATGCTTCCTACAAATGCAATGGCACAAGATGCCACAAAAGTAGATTCCAAACACTATAGTGTAGAATTTGAAAACGACGAAATTAGAGTCCTTAAAATTAAGTATGGTCCTGGAGAAACTTCCGTTATGCATTATCATCCCAGAGGTTATGTGTTTTTTGTAACAGATTATGAAATCTCTTTTAAAATTCCCAATGGCGACATTATAGAGGCTTCAGGAAAAGCTGGACAATCTATGTGGTCTGATGCTGGACAACATCTACCAACAAATATTGGTGAAAACCCCTTAGAAGTATTACAGGTGGAATTTAAAACAAAACCAATGAAAAGCAAAAAGAAACATAAACAATAAAACAATGAAAACTTTAAAAACTTTAATTTTACTAGGCATAACTGTAATATTATTTACAGCATGCCAAAACAAACCCGAACGTTTTACTACGTCTTCTCCCGAAATTGATGAGGTAAAAGCATTAATTAAAGATTACCACGATGGTAACTGGGAAGCATGGAAAACCCATTATGCCGATACTGCAAAAATTTACCATAATACGTGGAAAAATGCAGCCACTCTCGATGAAACCATTGCCAATTTAAAAACCTTTATTGCCAATACATCCAGTTATGGGTTTGATGAAGGTGATGACAATATATTTTATGAAAGCATTATTAATGATAATGGACAAACTTGGGTCTATTTCTGGGGAAATTGGAAAGGGACATTGAAAGGCACTAGTAAAGTCATAGAAATTCCTGTACATCTTGATTTACAAATGGTAAATGGTAAAATAGTAACAGAATTTGGCTTTTATAATATTGATGAGTTTACTGCTGCACTTCAAGAAATAGAAGCTGCAAAAATGGCAAATGAAGTTGCTACAGAATAAAGCAATTTAACAATAACAGATAGTTTTGGTGAATTAGTTTTTAGTCTGAAAACCATAAAATTGTTTTCAAAAAAAATGTGGAGTTAGTGTTTTAATGGCTGTTACTTTCTTTTTAAGGAAATATAGCATTAAAAGTTTGCCAGACTATCTGTTTTTCTTTTTAATATCTATAAAAAATGAAATACTTTACAAAATCCTTTTTGCTGTTCACTATAATTTTAATGAGCTGTGTAAAACAAGAAAAAAATGAATTGACAATGCAAGAAGAAGTTTACAAAACAACCATGCAACATTTAATTGAAGATGTATGGAACAATCAGAATTTAGAAATAATCCCTAAAGTTTTTACAGAAGATATTGAAATGCATTTGGGCGGACTAGATTTTAATTTAAAAGGTCATTCTGCAATTCAAAAGGAATACATTCAACCTACTTTTGATGCATTTCCCGATATTAAACACGGTTATGATATGCTCCTTATTGATGGCGATAAGATTGCTATGTCCTTTTATGGAGAAGGCACTCATAAAAAGGCGTATGATGGCATTCCAGCTACAAACAAAGTCCTTAAATACAGAGGTATGGCTTTCTTTAGGATGGAAGGCAACCGAATAGCCGAAGTTTGGACACACTCCAATTGGGCAACTAAATTTAATGCATTAACACAATAAAAAATGAATAAAAAAATAAAAATAAAAACAACAATCTCAACACTTTTCACTGCAGTACTATTATTTACATCTTGTACAAATGGCAAAGTCGATAAAAACATAAAAATGTACTCAAATGTATGGGATGAAATTATTAATAACGGAAACTTGGGTTATTTCAACGAAGACAATTTCGATACCAATATTACACTCATTATGAGTCCCAAAAATATTGTAGGTATTGAAGCAGCAAAAGACTTTTATGCCAATTATATAACAGGATTTTCAAATGTTGAATTCACAATAGTAGATATCTTTGGTCAAAATGATAAGCTCGTAAAATACTGGAATTTTAAAGGTACTAATACTGGAGAATTTTTTGGTATGCCTCCTACAGGTAACAAAGTAGATATCGATGGCGTTACACTTGTTAAAATGAAAAATGGAAAAATTGTCCAAGAACAAGATTTTATGGACAATATGGCGTTTATGCAGCAATTGGGCATTGTCTCTTCTCCAGATAATATGGCAGTCATTCAAAAACTTTATGACGATTTTGCCAAAGGCGATATGGAAGCTATTGGTGCTGCATTGGATGCCAATATTGAATGGAACGAAGCCGAAAATTTCCCCTATGCCGATGGCAATCCATATATAGGTTTTGATGCCATATTAAATGGGGTTTTTGCACGTATTGGTGCCGAATGGGAATATTGGAACCTTGTCGATTTAAACTATCACGACATGGCAAATAACCAAGTTCTTGTAACAGGCCGTTACCAAGGCAAATACAAAAAAAATAGTGCTGTAATCGATATACAAATGGCACATCTCTGGAATTTAAAGGATGGAAAGGTGACTAAGTTCCAACAATTTGCAGATACCAAAGGAATAGATGAAGCAATAAGAAAATAAAATCAATTTCCGTTATGTATCCCGAATTTGATCTCTTAATAAGTTTATCGGCAATAGCAGGTATATTTATTGGTTTTGGTGCCTTAATAACAGTAAGTACACCTAACAATAGTATCATCCTTGGAATGCTAAGGGGTATTGTAAGTGTTGGCTTGCTCACTTTAGTTGGAAGCCTAATCCCGTGCTGTTGGGTCGTTATGGTATAGAAACTAAAAAAGTATGCAGCCATTAGAAACCCATTAATAAAACCAAAATATTCTTCAATGCTTTTGTACTCGATAAAATCCCTATATTTATAAAGGCAAAAACTCTTTGTTCCATTTTTTTTTGACCTATTAACTTTTAACCAACCAATGGTAATGACATCTTTCATGCTTTTTTATGCTTTACACCTAACTCATCTAATAGCCAATTGCTGTGTATATGAGAATAACTTCCATAATATTTCTAGCGTAAAAATTAACACATAAATTCATTTAAACATGCAGAAAGTCTTTTTTAAATATCACCTCGATTATTAATCTAACAAATACTCTATTTAATATGAAACCCATTAGTAAAATTTCGACATCCATTACACTCCTCTTCACTATGTTTTATCTATCAAGTTTTAACATTGAAGCACAAACTAAATTAATGCATCAACCTGCACTAAGCGATACTCATATTGCATTTATATATGCGGAAGATTTATGGGTTGCCAATATTGACGGTAGCAATCCAATTAGATTGACCATAGATGAAGGTATAGAATCATTACCTATATTTTCCCCTGATGGCAAGTATATTGCTTTTAATGCTCAATATGATGGCAATACAGATGTTTACATAATCCCCTCAACAGGTGGCATACCAAAGCGTCTAACATTTCACCCAAGTGGCGATTATGTAGTCGATTTTACACCAAATGGTAAGAATGTATTATTTTCTTCAAGGCGCAATTCTTTTACCAATAGATATGAGCAACTCTACACAATTGGAACAAGTGGCGGAAACGTTACACAGTTAGAAATTCCTAATGCTTCTTGGGCTTCTTATTCCGATGATGGCAGCCACATTGCTTATACACCTTTGTACGAGCCATATGCGCAATGGAAGCATTATCGTGGTGGCATGGAATCACGTATCTGGATATACAACATAAAAACACACAAAGTAGAAGAAATTCCAAAACCTAATAATGTTGGCAATACAACGAAACCACAATGGATGGGTAATCATATTTATTATAGAAGTGATGTTAATGGAGAATTTAACTTGTATCAATATAATATAAACACAAAAGTCTCAAAACAGCTTACAACCTATAAAGATTTTCCAGTATTGGACTTGGCCGCAAGTAATGGCAATGTAATTTTTGAACAAGCTGGTAATTTGCATATATACAATCCAAGCACTAATGAGGTGAAAAAACTAGTTATAAATATTTCAACAGACCTTTTAGAACTTCGTGAACGTTTTGTTTCAGATAATAGTTATTTACGTTCAGCATCTATTTCACCTTCTGGTGTACGTGTTGTAATGGATTATAGAGGAGACATTATAACGGTTCCTGCCAAAAAAGGCGATCCAAGAAATTTAACCCTTACTACTGGGACACACGAAAAATATCCAGAATGGTCTCCTGATGGTAAATCTATTGCTTATTTCTCTGATGCTTCAGGAGAATATGAACTTCATGTAAAATCTATTGTTTCTAACAATGTAAAAAAGTACCCTTTGGATGGTACAGGTTTTTATGCTAACATTCATTGGTCGCCAGATAGCAATAAGATTTGTTTTATAGACAATGGTCGGAATTTATATATGCTAGATATAGCATCTAAAAAATCTATAAAAATAGCGTCCGACGAAATGTATGTTCCAGGACCTTTTAGAGAATTATTTGGTGATTGGTCTTCAGATTCAAATTGGATTACATATACAGTAATAACCGAAACCAATTTTGAACGTGCCTATGCATATTCTATAACTGAAAAAAAATCGTATGCAATCTCAGATGGATTAGCAAATGTATCCGAACCTAAATTTGATCCTAGCGGAAAATACATCTTTATGTTGGCATCTACAGATGCAGGTCCTGTTGTTAATTGGTTCGACCAATCAAACAACGATATGGATTTTAGCAATGCCATATATCTAGTCACCTTACAAAAAGATACTGTGTCTCCTTTTGCAAAAGAAAATGATGCCGAAGAAATTAAGGAAGAAAAAAATGAAAAAGACAAAGACAAAAGTAAAGCCGAAACCGAAAAACTTGTGAAAATTGATTGGGACGGATTTGAAAATAGAATTATCGATGTTCCTCTTTCTGCTTCAGATTACAGAAATCTTGCTGTTACAAGTGAAGGTGAATTATTTTATATAGCTAATAAAGATAATACACCTATGATTCATAAATACAACATAAAAGAACGAAAAGAGGATGCGATTATGCCTGCTAGTGGATTTCAAATAGCGAGCAAAGGCAAAAAAATGCTCTATTTTAATAGAGGAAGTATTGGCATTACCAATGTAGGTAAAAAAGCAGAAGATGGTCCTTTAAATCTATCAGAGGTTAAGGTTAAAATCAACCCTAGAAAAGAATGGGAAAATATCTTTAATGAAGCGTGGCGTGTTAATCGTGATTATTTTTATGATCCTGGTATGCATGGTGTTGATTGGAAAGCAATGAAACAAAAGTATCAAGTGTTTTTACCAAGTGTTGCGTCCAGAGGTGATTTATATAGAATGATGTCTTGGATGTTTAGTGAATTAGCTGTGGGTCATCATCGTTTTGGCAGTCGTGGAGACAGAATGAATAATCCTGAACGTATTTCAGGTGGATTATTAGGTGCAGATTATGAAGTTTCAAACAGTAAATATCGTATCAAAAAAATATATGGTGGATTAAATTGGAATCCGTCTTTGAGATCGCCATTAACTGAACCTGGAGTTAATGTAAATATAGATGATTACATAATTTCAATAAATGGAACTAAGGTCACGTCTAGTGACAACCTCTATAGCTTTTTTGAAAATACCGCAAATAAAATTGTGAGTTTGCAAGTATCTGCTTCAGCCGATGGTAGCAACCCAAGAACCTATAAGGTGACTCCTGTTGGTAACGAAAGTGCCCTTCGTAATAGAGATTGGATTGAAAGCAATATGAAAAAAGTCCATGAAGCAACCAATGGTCAAGTGGCTTATGTTTACGTGCCAAATACAGCAGGTGCAGGACACCAATATTTTAAACGCTATTTCTTTCCTCAGGCTACAAAAAAAGCAATCATAATTGATGAACGATTTAATGGAGGAGGTCAATTGGCCGATTATTACATCGATATGCTTAAAAAACCTGAACAAGCCTATTGGAACTTTAGATATGGCAAAGATTTAAAATCACCAAGTGCCTCAATTCAAGGCCCTAAAGTGATGATTACCGATGAAACTGCTGGTTCTGGCGGCGATTATTTACCATGGATGTTTAAAAAATTTAAACTAGGAACCATTGTAGGCAAGCGTACTTGGGGCGGACTTGTTGGCGTTTTAGGCTATCCTGAATTTATTGATGGTGGATCAGTCACGGCACCAAATGTGGCTTTCTATACCGAAAATGGTTTCAGGGTAGAAAACGAAGGTGTTGCTCCAGATATAGAAGTCGAACAATGGCCAGAATTAGTTATCAAAGGGCATGACCCTCAATTGGAAAAAGCCATTGAAATTGCCTTAAAAAAATTGAAGGAAAATCCACCAAAAGCAATGAAACGTCCACCCTATCCAATAAAAACTAAAAATTAAATCTGTATGAAAACATATTTTAAAATTTTCACTATTTGTTTACTTATATCGTCCTATTCCTTTGCTCAAATACAATCCAATTTAGAGCTCATCGATATTTTTAACATGGAATTGGTTTCCGACCCTCAAATATCGCCTGACGGCACAAAAATTGTCTTTGTTAGAAACTTTAAAGATGTCATGACCGACAGAAACTTATCCAACTTATGGATATCAAACTACGATGGTTCCAACATGCGACCGTTAACAACTGGAAACCAAAACGACTTTAGTCCAATCTGGTCGCATGATGGTAAGAAAATTGTGTTTAAATCTAATAAGGAAGATAACAAAATGAAACTCTATCTGATGTGGATAGATACCAAGGAAACCATGCCATTAACCAATTTACCACAATCGCCTGCACAAGTAGCTTGGTCAAATAACGACGAATATATCGCTTTCAATATGTTTGTACCAAAGGCAAAAGCATCCATTGTTAAAATGCCAGCAAAACCTGAAGGTGCCAAATGGAACACACCACCAACTTATATAGATGACATGAATTATAGAGGCGATGGACAAGGCTATCTAAAATCTGGTAATATGCAGTTATTTACCTTATCAACTGATGGAGGTTCCCCTAGGCAATTGACTTTCGAAAATTTTGACCATGGTGCACCAATTTGGTCTAAAGATGACAAGAGTTTATACTTTAGTGCCAATTTTCATAAAGATGAAGAATTAGAACCAAATGACAGCGAAATCCATCAAATTAACATTGCATCAGGGAAAATTAAAACACTTACCAAAAGATATGGTCCAGATCAAAGTCCTAGATTATCACCTAATGGTTCTAAAATTGCCTATACAGGATATGACGACAGCTATCAAGGTTATCAAGTAACCAAATTGTATGTTATGAACAGTGATGGCAGCAATTCTAAATTAATATCCAAAGATTTTGATAGAGATATTGTTAACATTAATTGGGACATTGAAGGCAAAGGCATTTACTTTCAATATGACGACAAAGGAGACACAAAAATTGGTCACATAACACTAAATGGAAAAGTTTCGAAAATTGCAGAATCTCTTGGTGGCTTATCTTTAGGACGTCCTTACAATGCAGCATCATATTCTGTGTCAAGTAACGCTAAATTTGCCTATACTCTTGGTGGAACAAATCATCCAGCAGATTTAGGGGTTACTGATGGCAAATCAACAAAACGATTAACCGCTGTAAATGATGATTTATTTTCTTTCAGAAACTTAGGAAATGTAGAAGAAATTTGGTGGAAATCATCTTATGATCAACGTGATATCCAAGGTTGGATTGTAACACCTCCAAATTTTGACCCTAATAAAAAGTATCCATTTATTTTAGAAATTCATGGTGGTCCATTTGCGAGTTATGGTTCGGTTTATTCGGCAGAAATACAAGCTTTTGCAGCAGCTGGATATGTTGTTTTTTATACTAATCCTAGAGGAAGCACAAGCTATGGTCAAGAATTTGGAAATTTAATACATCATGATTACCCAAATAATGATTATCATGATTTAATGTCTGGTGTTGATGCAGTAATTCAAAAAGGATATGTAGATGACAAAAACTTATTCGTTACTGGTGGTAGTGGTGGTGGTGTTTTAACCGCTTGGATAGTAGGTAAAACCAATAGATTTAAAGCAGCAGTAGTGGCTAAACCAGTAATAAATTGGTATAGTTTTGTGTTGTATGCTGATGGCACTCCTTTTTTCTATAAATATTGGTTTCCAAACAAGCCTTGGGAAGATCCAACCAGCTATTTAAAACGTTCACCTTTATCGTATGTCGGAAATATCACAACTCCCACTATGTTACTAACTGGTGAAGAAGATTACCGAACACCTATAGCAGAATCTGAACAATTTTATGCGGCCTTAAAACTAGAAGGCGTAGAAACAGCTATGGTACGTATTCCAGGTGCTTCACATGGTATTGCTAACAAGCCCAGCAATTTAATAGCAAAAATAGCGAGTATTTTAGCTTGGTTTGAAAAATATAAAAACTAAAACAATTGTAAATAATAAAACAATACAATCATGAAGTATATATTAAAGATTTTTATTCTCTTATTTAGCATTTCAACCTTTTCGCAAGGCACAAGGCTTTTACGTCAACCTAATATTAGCGACTCACAAATTACTTTTACTTATGGAAGCGATGTATGGATTGCAGATATTAACGGAACGAATGTAAAACGGCTTACAAGTACAGCAGCAGTAGAAAGCAATCCTTATTTCTCTCCAGATGGAAAATGGATAGCCTTTACCTCTAATCGTTTTGGCTCCAATGCAGTTTATGTTGTTTCGGTTGAAGGAGGTGATGCAATGCGACTTACTTGGCATCCAAATGGTGCGCAAGTTCGTGGTTGGACAAATAATGGCAAACATGTTTTATATGCTTCTAGTCGCGATGTTGCTCCTAGCAGCTTCGATCGTTTATGGACAGTTCCCGTAAAAGGTGGCCCATCAACATTGGTAACGAATCAATGGAGTACATCTGGTTCATATTCCAAAGATGGTAAACACATGGTTATTGATAGAATGAGTCGCTGGGATGAAGAATGGCGTGCATACAGAGGTGGTCAAAACACACCTTTAGTAATTTTAAATTTAACTAATTCACAAGAAACATTACTCCCAAACAATAAAACTACTGATATAAAACCTATTTGGTTAGGAGACACTATTTATTTTCTTTCTGACAGAGATTTTGTGGCCAATATTTGGTCATTCAACTCAAAGACTTCCAACTTAAAACAAGTAACAACTTTTAAAGGCTCAGATATTAAATCATTATCTGGTCATGATAATATGCTTGTTTTTGAACGTGATGGTTATTTACACACTTTAGACCTTAATACAAACGTATCAATTCAGCTGAATATTAATGTTGTTGGTGATTTTCCTTGGGCAAATACAAAATGGCAAAATGTAAGCCGCTCAACCCGTTCTGCTTCTTTATCACCAACAGGAAAACGTGCCATCATGGAATCTAGAGGTGAAATTTTTACAGTCCCAATTGAACATGGAGATTCAAGAAACATGACACAAAGTTCAGGCGTTGCAGATAGAACACCTATTTGGTCACCCAAAGGAAACGAAGTAGCTTGGTTTTCAGATAGAAGCGGAAATGGCTATGAATTGTTGATTGCCAATCAAGATGGCATGTCAGCTCCAAGAAGCATTTCTATTGGCGAATCTAAATTAGGCTGGGAACCAACTTGGTCTCCTAATGGAAAATTTATTGCTTTTACCGATGATGATGTGAGGGTTAGACTCGTTGATATTAAATCAGGAACAGTTAAAACCATTGATGTTGGTGGTAATAATTTAGAACGTGGTAATTTAGGCTTGACTTGGTCTTCAGATTCAAAATGGTTAGCATATTCAAAGTCTGGAAGCAACAACTTTAGACAAATAATGGTTTGGTCGTTGGAATCGAACAAAACGCAAGCTATCACAAATCCTTTTGCAGATTCTTTCTCACCTTCTTGGGATGCAGATAAAGAACATCTTTATTTTCTAGCAAGCACGGACGTAGCCTTAGGTTCTGGTTGGGCCAATACAAGTGCCATGACTTCAAATCCTGAATATGCAGCTTATGTTATTAATTTACAAAATGACGATACTTCACCTTTCAAACCAAAAAGTGATGAAGAAGAAGCTGAGAAGAAAGACGAAAAGAAAGAAGACGATAAAGCAAAACCTGATGAAAAAAAAGCTGATGAATCAATAAAAATTGATTTTAAAAATATTGAAAGACGAACCTTAGCCTTAGATATTCCTGTTCGCAATTATAGTTATTTGATAAGTGGTCCAAAAGGTGCTGTTTTTATTATGGAACGTATCCCAAACAGTCGAGGATTAACCATACAAAAATATAAACTAGAAGACAATAAAGCTAAAGAATTTATTAGTGGAGCCAGCCAAATATCTGTTTCTAATGATGGTAAAAAAATGCTAGCGCAAGTTAATGGAAACTGGCAAGTCATGGATACTGGAGGACCAAGTGGAAAAGATGGAAAATCTTTAAAAGTTGATCTTCAAATGAATTTAAATAAAACCGCAGAGTGGACACAAATGTTTGAAGAAGCTTGGCGTTATGAACGTGATTATTTCTACGATCCAAACATGCATGGTCGCGATTGGAATGAAGTTTACAAACGCTATGCTCCTTTAGTTCCTTATATAAAGCATAGAGCAGATTTAAGCTATATCTTAGATCAAGTTAATGGTGAGTTATCAGTTGGTCATAGTTTTGTGTTTGGTGGAGATTATCCTGAAACTGATAACTCTAAAGTAGGGCTTTTGGGTGCAGATTTGGAAGCAAAAAACAACCGTTGGCAAATAAAACGCATCTATACAACCGAAAGCTGGAATCCAGGTTTAAGCAGTCCTTTAGATCAACCAGGATTAAACATAAAAGAATCCTATTACATTGTAGGAATAAACGGAAATCCATTGACTGCTAACGATAATCCATTTCAATTATTAGATGGTACTTTAAATAAACAAACCACTTTACATATTAATGACAAGCCTGAATTTACAGGTGCTTGGAAAGAAGTTGTAGAACCTATTAGAAGCGAAAATGGATTACGTCAACGTGCTTGGGTTGAAGATAACAGAAGATTGGTTGATAAGCTTTCTAATGGAAGATTAGCTTATGTTTGGGTGCCAAATACAGGTGGCTCTGGGTTTGTATCTTTCAATCGATATTTCTTTGCACAACAAGACAAAGAAGGAGCAGTAATTGATGAGCGTTTTAATGGTGGAGGCTTATTGGATGATTACATGGTAGATTTAATGACCAGAACCCTTAGAGCTGGTTTAACAAACGAGGTTCCAGAAGGAAAAGCCATGAGGCTTCCAGCAGGAATTTTAGGCCCAAAAGTATTACTCATTAATGAGCTCTCTGGTTCAGGTGGCGACTTTTTCCCTTGGGTATTTAGGCAACAAAAAGCAGGGCCATTAATTGGTACTACAACTTGGGGAGGATTGGTAAAATCGTCTGTACATTATAGTTTAATTGATGGAGGCGCACTAACCGCTCCTGATAATGCAGTTTTTGATCCAATAAATAACAAATGGATTGCCGAAAACAAAGGTGTTGCTCCAGATATTGCAGTAAGGCAAGATGCTGTTTCTTTATCAAAAGGTAAAGACCCTCAATTAGAACGTGCAGTAAAAGAAGTTCTAGAATTGCTAAAAACACAAGGAAGTAAAAAAATAGTTCCACCTCCTTATTCAAAACCTGCAAAATCAAATAATTAAAAACTAATCCTCAATAATTATGAAAAAACATGTCACTGCTCTATTGGTTCTTTGCTTTTTAAGCTTTTCTTTAATTGCACAATCCCCTAAAAAAGACGACCCAACCAAGTGGACTCCAGAAGATATCATCAACCGTGAATCCATGGGTTCGGTATCTTTTTCGCCAAATAACAACATGGTTGTTTGGACCAAAAGCAAACCAGTAAAAGATAAAGATCGTTTCGTTTCCAACATCTATTTAACACGATTGGATTTAAAAAAGGATGAGGCGTTTAAGACCATTCAACTCACCCATGGAGACGAAAGTGACAGCAGCCCTATTTTTAGTAAAGATGGTGAACACATCTACTTCTTATCTTCAAGAGATAAAGGAAACAAATTGTGGAGTTTGAGCATTTATGGTGGAGAAGCCAAAGAAGTTAAAGCGTTTAAAAATGGTATTTCCAGCTTGCAATGGCAGAATGAAAACACGTTATTGTTTCAATCGCACGACGGAAAAACATTGTATGAGCAAGAACTTGAAAAAAAGAAAGATAATGTGATTGTGGTTGAAGACTCTATGCATTGGAGGCCAAATCATGTGTATGCTTTTAACATTAAGGACAAGTCCATAAAACGATTAACCAATAACAAAAAACCGTTAGCTGGTTATCAAATTTCTAAAGATGGTAAATGGTTGTTTTATAGCATGCAACGAAGCAGAAGTTATGCAGCTGATGCCCAACAAGATCCTTTTCATTACCTAAAAAACCTTGAAACTGGTGACGTTATTAAAATAAAAACCAATCTTGGTCAACCAATGAGAGGTATCCAGTTTACAGCAGATAATAAAGGCTTTTATTTTACATCAACTTATGCTTCCGATCCAGAATGGAATGGCGATGGTATTAACGAGCTCTACTACTACACTTTGGCTAATCAAACTTATAAAAAAGTAGATTTAAAATGGGATTTAGGCATTGGTCGAGGTTTTACTGTGGTTGGTAATGATGCTATTGCGACACTAGCAAATAAAGCCTATATAAGATTGGCTTACTATAAGAAAAACAACAACTCTTGGAGAAAGTTAAATATTGATTTAAATGAAAAAAATGACCATACATCCATTATCACAGTGTCAGATGATGGAAAAAAAGTAATATACACCTACTCCACAGCATCGCGTTTGCCAACGTTTCATATGGCTGATTTAATTGAAAACAAGTTTTCAAATGAACAAGAACTAGTAAAACTCAACAAAAACCTCAGCAAAAAAACCTTGGCAAAGACCGAAGTTATGGTCTGGAAAGGTTATAACAATGAAGAAGTCACAGGTATTTTAGTCTATCCGGAAAACTATCAAAAAGGCAAACGTTATCCATTAATGCTGTCTATTCATGGTGGTCCAGCTGGTGCTGATTTAGATTTATTTAGCGACCGTTGGAGTACGTATCCTCAGTTACTTTCACAAAAAGGCATGTTTATTTTAAAACCTAATTATCACGGGTCGTCCAATCATGGATTAGAATTTGTGGAGAGTATCAAAGGCAATTATTATGAACCTGAAATGGAAGATATTATTAAAGGTATTGATGTTTTAGATAAGGAAGGAAAGATAGACAAAAACCAAATGGGTACCATGGGATGGTCCAATGGTGCTATTATTACAACTATGCTAACGGTTCGTTATCCAGATATGTTTAAAGTAGCTGCTCCAGGAGCTGGCGATGTAAACTGGACCTCAGATTACGGAACATGTAGGTTTGGAGTAAGTTTTGATGAAGGCTATTTTGGCGGAGCGCCTTGGGATGATACCAACGGGAAATTCTACAATGAAAACTACATCATAAAATCGCCATTATTTGAAATTGAAAAAATAAAAACACCAACCATTATTTTTCATGGTAGCGAAGACAGAGCTGTACCACGTGATCAAGGTTGGGAATATTTTAGAGGCTTGCAACAATCTGGGAACACACCTGTAAGGTTTTTGTGGTTTCCTGGCCAACCACATGGTTTAAGGAAAATCACACATCAATTACGTAAAATGAATGAGGAAATCCAGTGGATAGACACCTATTTATTCAACAAGCCTTCTACCAAAAATGAAGCCTTTAAAGAAGACAGCCCTTTAGCAGAATTATTAAAAATTCAAAAAGCCAAAAGTGTGGATGGTTTATTTGGTGAAATGAAAAATGGTGTATTGATTCCAGAAACATTGCTCATTAAAAAAGATTCAAGTTCCATTGGTCGTTTTGAAGTGACTAATGCACAGTTTAAAGCATTCAAGTCTAGTTTTACTTACGAAGCAGGAATTGATAACTATCCAGCCGAAGTAAGTATGCAAGATGCAAAAGCTTATGTACAATGGTTGTCTGACAAAACTGGAGACACCTATCGTTTACCAAACGACAAAGAAGCAAAAAGTTTGCATAAAAAAGCACATAAAGCTGCTGCAAAAGGGTTAACTCTAAATTATTGGGCTGGTTATGCCATCACAAAAGATGAAGTACCAATGTTGAGAGAAAAACTCAATAAAGATTTAAAGACCATTTTATACAAAAAAGTAGGCAAAAAGAAACCAACCAAAGTTGGTGATGCTGAAATATATGATTTAGGTGGAAATATTGCCGAATATTACGATGGTGGTGTTTATGGTTATAGTGCTTATGATTTTTATGATGCTAATGATGATAGCATGATAAACAGTAAACATGTTGGGATTCGTGTGATAAAAGATTAGAAGTTAATGATTAAATTCTTCCACTATCTGAACACAATTTTGTCAAAACATGATTAAAGAAAATCGAGTTAGTAAATACATACTCTATGCTATTGTATAAACAATGCTCTGTTCCGATAGGAACAATATATTGGTAGAAATGAAAAGCACCATACAACCTCGTGCCTTTAGGTACGAGATATAAAAACAATCTATGGCAAACACCTATACACAAATACACATTCAAGTTGTCTTTGCAGTTCAAAACAGGCAAAGCCTGATTAAAAATGAATGGAAGGATGAATTGTATAAATACATTACAGGGATTATCCAAAACCATAATCACAAATTATTGCAAATAAACGGTATGCCAGACCACATCCATATTCTGTTTGGTATGCGGCCTAAACAATCTTTATCAGACTTGATGAAACAGGTAAAACAAGATTCATCAAAATGGATAAACAGCAAAGGGTTTGTTAATGGTAAATTCTCTTGGCAAGCAGGATTTGGCGCATTTTCGTATGCAAAATCTGATATTTCAAATGTGATTGATTATATCAAAAATCAAGAGCAGCATCATAAATCAATAACGTTTCAAAAAGAATATTTACATTTATTGAAAGAATTTAATATTGAATATGATGAACGCTATATTTTAAAATCGGTAACTTAAAATATCTTGTACCTAAAGGCACAAAAAACATTATAAATATCATGAGCTACCAATATCAAGTCCTTAACAGGACAAACAACCATTAAAACTATGATTAAATTCTTCAGTAAAATACGTCAAAACATGATTAAAGAAAACAGAGCGAGTAAATACATGCTCTACGCCATTGGAGAAATCATCCTTGTGGTTATTGGTATTTTGATTGCTTTACAGATTAATAATTGGAAGGAGGAAAACAGTAACAGAGCTTTGGAAAAACAAATGATGTCCAATTTAAATTCTGAGTTTAGAAACAATTTGAGCAAAATTCAAGAAAGTATCATTCAATACAAACAAACTGAAGATGCTATTCGGTTTTTGATGTCAAAGATGCAAGCTTCCTCAGATGAATTAAAGCAACACAATATTGATAGTTTACTAGCAAATGCAGTTGATGTTTTTGATTATAGACCAACGCAAAACACCCTTACAGAAATACTCTCTTCAGGTAATTTAAAGCTAATCTCAAATGACTCTATAAAATACAATCTTTTACAATGGTCTGCAGAGCTTAATGAAATTAATGAAGCTTGGTTAACACTAGACGATTTTAATCAACATATGGTCATCCCTTACCTTAGCGAAAATGTCTCCATGAGAAATATTGATAAATACTCTTTGATGAAATGGGAGAAATTGTCAACATTTAAAGTGAATTACGAAAAAACTTTCAACGATATAAAATTTGAAAACAATTTAGATAATTTGGGTTGGGCAGTTGTAAATTACCAAATGGTACTTACAAGACTGGAAAAAGTGATTAAAAACATTATAAGATTAACTGATAGCTAATGATTAAATTCTTCAGAAAAATACGCCAAAACATGATTAAAGAAAACAGAGCGAGTAAATACATGCTTTATGCCATTGGTGAGATTGCCCTAGTCATGATTGGTATTTTGCTTGCTTTACAAGTAAATAATTGGAATGAAAATAGAAAACTAAATAATAATCGCCAACAATTAATAAGCTCATTAATAGAAGATTTTAAATATAATGCTAGCGAGCTAACGCAAGAAATAAAATTTGCAGATTCTTTAAAAAAGGTAAGTGACACGTACTATAAATTAACAACTAATAAAACACAGCTAGTATCAGTAGATTCATTGAGAGAACTCGCACGTTCATTTTTTAGAGGTCATGTTTTAAACATAAATCTAACGGCATATAATAACGCAAATTCTACTGGTAGTATAGGTCTTTTAAACAGTAAAATATTACTACAAGAGTTAACTGTCTTTATCGAAAATTATACCACTTTTAAAAGATTAAATGAAGAAGGTCTATATAACTTTTTTAATGGGTCATCCTGGGAATTACGGAAGTCAATAGATATTAATTCAATATACGGAAGTAATGATTTGGGGGATGAAATACCGTTTTCAAAATATAAATCAATCATAGACTCTAACTTGGCTAAGGCAGCTCTAAATAATATCTATATCCTAAATCATAATATCCGCAACCAATTAATTAAAATGGATGTTGCAAATAAAACTATTCTAGAAACTCTTGAAACCATGAAAGCCGATTAATTAAAATAATATGATTAAAGTTAAAACAAGCTGTTACGCTTTTTGTTAAGCACTTATTTTGATGATGAAG
>TARA_R110002073_G_scaffold121345_2_pt1 | contig 20868 bp, 22 predicted proteins | sample TARA_R110002073 | Tara Oceans TARA_R110002073 (sample SAMEA4397174) | marine metagenome | biome: Polar Biome; feature: [DCM] deep chlorophyll maximum layer (ENVO:01000326); material: water (ENVO:00002006), including particulate matter (ENVO:01000060) such as... | depth 40 m | reverse complement strand
AATTTCCCACGTTCAATAGCATTTGTCGCGCCTCTAACATAGGACTGTAGGGATTCCGCTGGTGTTCCGTAGAAGTCCAGAAGATCATCAGTTACACTATCTAACTCTCTTTTCTTAACAAAGCGAGGAACATGACCGGATGTATCTACTGTATAACCCCTTACGGCTTGGTTCAAAATTTCATCTCTAGTAGCGACATCTGCTTTTACAGCCGCTACTGATATTCCCTTTTTGTCAGCATAAGCTTTTAATTGTTGTTCATAAAAACCTTTACGTGTCCCGCCTAAAGCATTTAGTAATCCCTCGTAATCTTTAACTTGCCTAGGAAAGTAAGAACTATCCTCTATATCTATTTTATATCCAACACTCTTTAATCCCTCTCCTAAATCAGCAAGTACATCCTTTACCTTAACAAAACTTTCTACCATTTTTGGAGCATTTTGAGAGAGTATACTTTCAACTTCATCGAACCTTCCGTTAGATAAATGTATAGATACATCTCTGTGCTGCCTTGGCGTAAGTGATTTATGTAGATTTTCCGAAAAGTCCTGAATATCTAAAAGTCTATTTTGAGTATTCACATGAATACCTAATTCAAATTCTCTTAGTTTATTAAATATAGGTTCCGATATATTCCTTACTTGAGTGGAGAGTATTCCCAGGAAATCATCTAATCCTTTACTGTGTATTCGGGATACCGCACTGTCTTCAGTAATTGCTTTCGTAGCTGACTTCTCAGATAAATCTACAGTACGGGCATAGGGATTTTCCCCTAATGTTCTATAGGCTCTTGCTACCTTTGCTGGAGAATACCCTAGTTCTTCGGCAATCATGGGTATGTCCTCTGCAATCGTATCTATACCGGAAGCGTTGCGTTCATCAAGTTTAGCATTAACTTTATCTACAACTTTTGAAGCACTTCTTTGCATTAATTTATCTATGCCAAATTTAGTTCCCCCTGCCAATACCGACCCGGCAGCGGTAGATATAGCGGCCTTTGTTAAATCTACTTCTTTATTTTGTCGTAGGTCATCAGTTGCACTTGCACCAAATCCCAAAGCTCCCCCTATAGCTGTAGCTCCTTTGACTGTAGCTCCCATAGGAAGTAAACTTGTAGGGTCAGCTACGGCTCCACCAAACCCTCCTATTGTATAGGCCCAACTATCTCTATCCGGAACAAAGTCTTCACCGTATTCTTCTTTTAGTAATTTAGCACGATGAGCCATAATCATTTCTCTACGTTCCTCTGGGGCCGCATCGGAATATCCCTCACCGTATTTGTGGTCCGGAGAATAGTAAGTAAACCCTATAGGGGAACGTGCAGAGTCAAATCCTATAGCTCCAAGAGGTGCTACGGATTCTAAGTAATCTCCTACACTACCACCAAAGCCCACCATTTCATCATAAGCATAACTAAGGTTTTCCCAAGTAGTTGGGTCTTCTTTTTGTGTATCCGTATCTTCTTGAGAATCCAGACCCATTTGAGATCGAAAGCCAGCCATAGCCTCCGCTTCTGAATTAGCGGTTACTTTATATTTTTTTTCACCAAAAGTTATTTTATAAGTAGACATTAGTCCTCTATCTCTTCAATAGTTACTTGAGGTACAGAGTTAGCTGTGGTATTTGCTTCTGGCTTGTCTTCTTTTTCCTCCGAACCTGTACCGGAAACTAATAAATCTAAAGCTTGGCTTAAAGATATTTGTTGACCAGCATTAGAATAATGTCTTCGTATTGTTTTCGCTTTAGAAGTAAGAATAGATACACTGTCAGAATTAAGGCCAGCAAAATGCTGATACCAAGCAGTCTCTCCGAAAGATGATTTCATTTTTTCCTTTAAACCCTTAGTGCCGTTTATATGACTAAGAATTTCCGCTCTATCATCTTTAGTAACTGTTTTAATTTCTTTTTGTTTAGGTTTAGATTTAATATTAGCAATCTCCAGAGAAGTTTTATCTCTAGCTTTAGATATTGCTTCTCTTGATACCCTATTTAACTTAGATAATTCTTCAGCAGATATAATTTTATCTTCTGCTATAGTTAGTTTTGCATTGATTTGATCTCTTGCTATTTTTTCCCGAGATTGTCGACTTGCTTTAGCTGTATCAGCACGTGCCTCAATACCCACTAACTGAATACGGTTACCTTCTCTACGAATTTCCAGACCTTGTTTCTTAAGATCATTGTTAATCCCGTTCATTTCCTTTTCCCACTCAAAGGACTTAGTTTTAAATGATCGTTCAAAATCAGATATCCGTGATCTTAATTTAAAGTCCCTATCGGTCTGTGCTAATTTTTCAGTATTAATTCTGTCTGAATCGTTTACCTGTTTCCATTTAATTAGATTACCTTCTTGGTTTATATCATGACCTGTCTGCCTTAGTGCTTCTCTAGCTTTATTTGATCTTTCTATTTCATCTTGAGATTGACCGAATTTGTTTTTATCCCATGCTAGTTGAGCGTAAGAAATATCTCGTTTAGTTTTTAAATCATCTTTCTTGACATCAAGAGTAGCCCAATCAATTTTTTGTCTATGTCTAGCGTTAAATTGATTTATAGCTAAATTGCCTCTCTGTATATCAATACCTTCTTTACCAAGGAATTTATCTAATTTAAATTTATCCTGTTCTAATCCACTCTTTATATCGGCTCTCCGTTCACCACCCTTTGATTGAGACATAGAAAGGAACCGTTGGGCTTCCGCAGGATACCCACGTTTCATTAACTCAGAGAAACCTATCTGTAATTCCTTCTCTGTTATATTAGGACCTCCGTCACTTGAAAGGTCTGTGAATTTACCTAATATCTCTTGAATCTCAACTTTATCCGTATCCCGCTTACGAGCCTTAGTGAGCCTAGGGTCCTCGTTAATTAAACCAGGGGCAAAATAAGACCCTATGTGTTGACCAGCACCTCTAATGGCTTCTTGCTGCTGTTGAGCTAATTTAGCCATACGGTTAGCAAAGAAACCACCACCGGCTCCAGCGGAGTCAGCAAAGGCTTGTCGAATACGAGTATCACGCTCTTTATTTCGTAGGCTCATAACGTCCCCTACGGACGGCCCCTGGAATAACCCTTGGAATGGTTGTCTAGCCATTATTTTTTACTCCTGAACTGAGGGACTGTCTTTGACTTCTCCCTCGCATATTTCTCGAAACCTTGTTCTATAGTATGAGGACTTGCGGGAGTCCCGTTCTCTTGTTTACGTCGGAACGATTGTTCCTTTAATGATTTTAGTTCGCCATCGGATACTTTAAATTCAGTATGGGGGTTAGCTTCAAAACGAAGATTATCAAAGAAATCAATACCAAATTTATCCACGGCGTACCTAGGCATCACATACTCCCCCTCTTGGAGAGTTACTGGGACATTACCACGGAAGGTTCCCTTATCGCCATCGGCAACATAACCGCCGTGATGATAGGCGTTCATGTCGTCTCCACCCATCGTACCACCGCCTCCTCCACTACCACCAGGGTCTCCATCATCACTTTCCCCTACAGTGTCGTCTTGGCCTAGATCGGTAGGTTCCGGTATTGTATCGTCGTCATCAGTCCCCCCGTACTCAGCGGTAAATTCAGGTACGGCATAATTCTCGTCTTCTGGATCAGGAGATGACCCGGTCCCTCCCCCTCCAAGACCTCCAAATACCCCTATATCCTTTGCCAGCAATTCTTCAGGTGGAGTTAACGGAGAAAACGGACTATTGAATGTAGCCTCCTTAAAACTTTCCAACCAGTTGGGTGTTATTGGTCGCCCCCGTTTATCTACCAGTTCTAATTCTTCTTTCATTGACTCTAAAGAAGCCGTGCGGGCAGCACCTTTAACGGCTGATCCTAAGAGTCCACCAAATAAAGACGCCACATCAACAAATCCACTAAATGCCAAGTCGGCCATAGCAGCAGCCTGTGAAGCAGGTCCGTTAGCCCCATTAACACCCCCTGTGGGGCCTGGACCATCATCATCACCCCCGTCCCCATCGTCTCCCCACCACGCCTCTTCAGTGTTCCCACTACCAATTTGGTCAAACAAATTCACAGCCCCAGGCAGTAGACCGTTTTGCACAGCGGCAGAACCTTGTCCCCCTTGCCGGGACAACAACCAATCCTCTAACCAAGTAGGGATATCTGGACCAGTGAGACCATGTATTGGCATAATTAGTTACCCGTTTGTGGACGAAGGTTATCCATAAAGAGCCCACCTAGGCCACTCAAGGCATTACCTGTGGGTGAGAATGCGTTAGCCTGAGCAAGGCCCTTAGCTGCCTCAGATCGTGAGGCGAGCCCATATTGCGCTGCTTGACCAAGGTCACCGCCTATGCCTCGCCCAAGTTGAGCTTGCTGTAGCGGTATATTCATGAGACCAACTGCTTGACCAATGTCAGCAGACTCACGACCAAGGAGAGACTCAATTAAGGACTGAGCTTGTCCAAATGACTGAGTTTGTCTCTGCTGTTGAGCCTCAAGGATACCTCGTTCTAATTCACCGGTTTGATAAGCACCACCTGAGGACCCTAGGCGTCCCTGTTGTAATAGCCTTGTTTCAAGATCAGTTCTAGCTTTATCTTCCCTAGGTTGGAAGTATTGTTGTTGTTGATCATAGAAGACATTTGCAGCACCAAATGGATCAGCACCTAAAATCGAAGCTTGACCACCAAAGAGCCCTGCGCGGTCCAAAGACCCTTGGTAAATCTGAGCCAACTGAGGGGAAAGATTAAGTAAAGCAGTCTTTGTATCGTCGTCAAAGGAAGCTGTACCGGCCAAGGAAGCTACTGAGTACGGTTGTGCCGCCACAGCCGCAGCTTGGGCATTCGCACGTAGAGCATCGGCTTGAGTCTGCGCGGCTGCTAAGGTTGCGTCTGCGCTATCCTGAGCCCCAAGATAAGTTAAGCCGCCCCCAAGGAGACCCCCACCTAGAGTTGCTAAACCTCCACCAACCTCACTAGCTGTTAAAGATGTCTGAAATATATCATTAGCAAAATCCGCAATACCACTTAACCATCCCATTATTTTATTCCTTCTTTACCTAATCTTACCTTGTTTTGTCAAAAGTGTTGTATTCACTAGACTTGAAGAGTTACCTGAAACTGTGGTGACCAGCTTAAGACGGATCACTTTACCTGTGCGTCCTAGAGGTATCCGGTATTCCTGAGGACCTGTAGTCGATGCATATATAGCTGTACCAAATAGAGCATCAGGTTGTCCATAGAGATACACAGTCCCTGAGTTAGTCAATGTAAACGAATGTGAGAACTGAGAACCTAGTTCGTAGTCCTTAAAGACAAACACCTCAGCAGTGGCACCACGTCCCCCTACAAACGTAAACAGTCCAGTTTTAACAATCTTAGAGACTACAGGGTTACCTAAGTCTAACCAAGAAGACTGAAATGTGTAGCTATAGTCCGAATTAGTGTATGACCAACAAGTTGATGTTTCCCATGTGTCCCCTGCTGCTTCACAGACTGTTTGGTTTCCATAGGTCCCCGTGGACTCACTAATGGTAACATCGTAATAACCAGCGTACTCAGCTATGGAGTCAGTCATCCCCATGTACATCTTACCGTCAATGGTCCCTAAGCCACACAAGGGGGAAGCAGCCGTTGAGGTAAAGGCCCATACAGTGATCCTAGGTATCTTCTGTGACGTAGCAAAATCAAACACATAGGCCTTCTGATCATCGGGCATGAAGGTAACTATAATACCGTCCTCCATGTAGTAAGCACTCTTAATGTTACTCACTGTGGACGTAGAGAGGATACGTGCTAAGTCATTACGTACTGCAATGGACAGATCGTCAATAGGGGCCTTACCGTCAGTCTGAGTTAGCCGTTTAAGGGACATAAGCCCTTCGTAGCTCAGGAAGACCAAATCAGCACTCAGGGTCCCTACGTTGTCCCTACCGGCCAGACCAGTACCTCTAATCAATTCACTTAGGACCATAGTAGCGGGATTACCGGCACCACTGTAGATCACAATGTTCTGCTTACCAAAGAAGACAATCTTGTCCTCAAGGGAGCTAATCCCTACAATCTCATCACTTCCCCATACTGTCCGAAGGTTCAAGATACCAGCGGCACCACCAGTGAGTTTCTCGCCGATAAGGTTGTCTGAGTAATAGATTGTACCTGGGTCCTCAGTGATCCCCCCGTACCACATACGTCCGAAGTCACCAAGAGCGCATGAGGGGTCAAAGGTAGTCGGTCCTGTAGGCGCAGCATAGGCACCTAAGTCATCTATATCGTACCAGTTAGTCCCGTCGTAGTTAATGGGGGTATGTCCATCTTGGACACCCCAGAACTCATCATTAAAGTTAACCCACTGCCAATCACTGTCCGTAATGGTCTGAGGTGTCCCTGAGAAGCTTTGAGTAGTGAGACTATGAGGAATAACTGTGGTGTCCATTTTAACCACTGTAGCACCTGATCCACCAAAGTACTCCCTAGTACGGTCTGGTTTAATGTATCCCCCAATGGTCTTAATGGAGGAAGCTACTATCTTGGAGACTTGTTTAATACCTTTTCTGGCTGCAATACGTCCTTGAAAATCAAAGACAACATTATCTGCTTCGGTTAACCACTCCGGACCCAGTGTAGCGTCTTGGGATTGAGTGTTTAGACCGGCAGAACCAAGTCCACTAAGGACTACTGGGGTTAGACCTTTAGCCGACATACCAAGTAGACTCATTTACTGTTCTAAGTTCATCTTGAGAGATAGCGTCCGTAAGGGCCTGAGAGAACCTAGAGGCCGCTGCGTCACTTAAAGTGCCTCCGTCCTCCCCTCGTTCATTTACAGCCAAGGCGTAAGCGCCTAGGACAACAACGTTATCCGGGATTGTAAGGGCCTGTGTCGCCGTCGTCAAGTCACTCTGAGGCTGTACTGCATGGACACGTACACTCAGGACTGCGTCTGGAGTGGGCCAGAAGGAAATTTCATTCCCCTTCATACGGTAAAACGTAGGTGACCCTGTTTGAGAGGTGCCTACGTAGGTGTAATTATAGAACGAATTATCTGACATTTGAGTCAGGACTGCATCGTTTGTATCGTCAATAACCTGGAGAACTCTAGAGCGGTTATTAAGGTTACTCATGGTGTAGGAGGCTGTACTGGCCGCTGTAGTCACTGTCTCTATGGTCCGTAGGTCCCCCCAGTTCCAGGCATCTTCACAGACCTGTTTGGATTCATTCACTAGTTCGGAGATTAGTTGTTGATAGTCACCTACATCGGTGGCATCAAGAATATCTCCTGACCAATCCGAAGGGATGGTGTCCTCCCGAAGTCTCCGTAGGACACTATTAATAAGTTGTCTAAATGCCATTATTTCTTCCCATCAACATAAGTTTTAACACCTTTGATCACACCCTTAACTCCAAAGGAGGCTGCAAATGCTACGTACAAAAGTGTCCAATATTGTTCAGGTACGTTAGTCTGTAGAATAATAAATGAGTCCGATATGCGCTCCACCATTCCCATGTCACCAAAAACTGACGCTATGAACATGGCTACGAAGGGGGACGTAATTACAATTGTAAGAAACTCATCTTTCCAACTTTCACGACTATTAGCTGCCTGAATTTGATCCCACTCTTGATCACCTTTAATTACAGCTACTTCTTGCTCATGTTTAGCTTGAGCTTTCTCGGCTTTATTAGAGAGATACTGTTTACCTACACCAAAGATACCTGAGATAATTGGACCAATAAACGGGATCATCGCTCAAGTTCCCAATGTGGCATATCCCACTTCCAAAGATCATAACCCCAGGACAGAGTATCTACACCTACGACTTCACATGCATCTTTAATAACTTTTGATAACTCTTTAAATCTATGTAGGTTTTCCCAATCAACAGGATAAGGGACAATATCTACAGCTAACGATGGGTACTTATTGTGTTTTGAGTAGGGAAACTTAAGTTTGCTTGCCCCTGTCTCTACGTATTTATTCTGTGTCTCTTCGTCCCTATGACCCTCAAGTACAGAGAAATCATAATGTTTAATTGCCTCATGGAGAACCTTGGAGATACGGATATCTACAGTCTCTAATGCCTCTAAACTCCGGTTTCCAAAACTAGGCATTTGCTTTAGCTTTCTTTTTAGCAGTTTTTGATAAGTCTTTAAAGTGAACAAGTTTTTTACTGGAATTAGTATGCCTTGCCCCAGAGTGTAGCTCTCCATTCGGCATCTTATGTGTACCTCCTTTATGCAACTTGCCATCACGGAAGTAATGTTTTATTCCCTTAGACATTTAACTTACCCTTTTTTTGACTACAAAGATATGTTATCACCATTTCTTACAGGACCAATAACGTGCTGTTAATTTTGAAGGAGGGCTTGTATCGCACTTATGTCTTGCTCTAAAACTTTTTCTACGTTTAGGTTGATCTTTTTTAATGGTCATATTGGCATCGCCAAATCGAATAAGTTTTGTTGTATCCCCTTCTTTAGCAAGTACGGCAAACTTTTTACCACCTTTACGTGACCGTTTAGGTTTATTGTATCCTGAAAAAGTTTCCCCTGCTCTAGTAAGAGCCATTATTTTTTCTTCTTTTTTGTCTTTTTCTTTTTTTTCTTTGGAGTTTTATACGCTACTTTACCATAAGACATATTTAATCTCCTTTAACTGATGGATGTCTACCATTGTGCATGTGAGCCAGTGCATCTAAATTTTTATGTACGACTCGCATTTCAGTTCTAAGTTCAGATATTTCCCTATGTTGTGCTTCTAGTTTTCCCGGTGAAAGTATTGTGGAAAACACTTTATTTTGATGTTTAATTACTGCCCTGTCTGCATCGGCTTGGTCTATACGTGTGTTGATCTCATTCAAGATTTTATACATCTGAGCTATATCTTGCATAACTCTGGATAGTTGTGACTTTACTACAGCAAAGGCACCAGCTAATGAAGCAAGCAACGTACCAAATTGTACTAATTCTCTAACACCAAATTCCATTAGTTAAATTCACCACTTCCTAGTTTAGATGCTAACCAACCCCCTAAACCACCAGTACCCCCTACTCCAGCTAGTAGTATATATACCCGAGTTTTAAATTGGTTAAGGGTAGAGATGTTCTCATTGTTACTTTCGAGCTTCTTAGCATGGTGGGTTAGGGTGTCATTAACATGCGTGATGTGTCCTGTGAGTAGCTGTTTAATTTCCGCTATATCCTCTTTGATCTCAGTTGTCTTAGAGAACAAGTCAGAACGTTGTCTCTGTGCTGCTTCTGCATCAGCTTGAAGCTTTCCTATGGCCTGGGATACTTGATCAATGGTCATATTTTCTACTCTGAAGTTCTTTGTATTGTGGCTTTAATGTCTCGTGATAGTAGTGGGCATCATCAGCCATTACCTAGCTCTCGCCTGGGCCACACCTGATCCGCCGAATGGGTTCTCCGCAAATGCTAGATAGATATATGTTTGCGCTCCATTAAACCCACCATCCGTAGTCCTCAACTTGAATCCATTAGCCGTAAAGTCAAATGCGTTGGTGGTGGCGTCACCGGCTGTATCGTTTGGATTAATGGAAAAAGCAGTGGGGTTGTAGGGGTTTCTTGCTGAGTCAACCAGATGCCACGCATAGCCAGCTTCTAGTCTTTTCACCAGCACACACGCTGGTCGGAAACCAGACGCGCCGTCGTCCACCACAACATAAGTGCCATCGGCGGCGTTATTTCCAGTATAAGTTCCAATACCAATCAACCCCGGTACACGGTGCCAAGCGAGGGCCATATGAATTTTAGTATTCTCATTTACTTGGCTAAATGCACCGTTGCTATCAATATTAATAACTGTTGACGATGGTAGAGTGTTATTCCATGTCCCGCTTATAGCTGGTGCTGTAGTATTATCTATTAAAAGGCGTTTAGTGCCACCCAGTCCAACATGACCGAAATCATGACTATTAGCCGCCCCATCGATTTGGAATACTCCCCAAAACTCAGGGGCCTCATCAAGTCCATGACCAAATGACTGTGCCGCTGTTCCATTACCTGCATACGTAATTATTGAGAACCCACCAACCGTGTTCGCGGAGATTATTACACTATTACTAGCGCCGGTCAGCGTACCCTCTGAATTAGTGGTGTCACGGCTGGCTGATAGCCCCGCTTTATAACACATTACAATATAGCTATCATTCAATAGAGTGGAGCCAAGTGTAATCGTGGTGCCACTGACACTTATAACATTAGAGTCGGTCGTCTCATTAGAAATAGCATCAGACTTTACGTATTTGTCGTAACCTCGAACTCCGTTAACCCAAAACCAGCTTTCAGCGGAGTCCCGATTTTTAATAATAAATAAAGTGTCATTAACGTCAGCATCCCAATTCAATGTGAACGCTGTCGAAGTACCATCGTGAGCAACAATCTCACTTTGGTAGTGCTGACTCGGGTCTGTCACAGTCGGAGCCGCAAGATTGGCGGTTCCCCACCCAACAAATCCAGCAGTCGGTGTATTGTTCCACGCTCGCTGTCCTGTGTTAATACGCACATCGCCGCCAGAGCCTTGTAACCATTTACCCCATACCCACTGATCGTAACCAGCCGGTATTGCAAACCCCCCTTGCGAAACACCGTTTTTAAAGAACTCTAAGCTATTGGCATTAAAGTCCGCTTCCATACGGATGAAGTCGCCAGTGGTATATGAGGCAGGTGCGCTACTGTCTGATCCACCAAACTGGAAATTCCCTGCTGAATTATAGTTGAGTCTCCACACCCCGTCGTTATCCCATAACTGCTCCGCTAATGACCCATCAAGCCCAATCATTCCAAGGTGCGACCAGTTTGCGACTGCAACAATCTCAAATTCCACGACCAGTTTTACACCGCTACCACGAGTAACAGCTATGTTCCCTATCAACTTTTGGTCAGTACCGGCGCACCGCTGGTTCCCTTCCGACAAGGTTATGGCAGTTGGCGTATTTGCGTTGATGTTAGAGAAGTTACCAATATCATTATCAGCATCATCAGTCGGGCTGTCAGTCACCTGCTGCGCTGCCGTCATGGATGTATCGGTGAAGTGATTTCCGTTGCCAGATACGTCAGTTCCAGCGCCGTTACCTGTGCCGGGGGCTACTGCAAAATCTAACCAGAATGAATTATTACCAGTAAAATCTAACCCAGATGGATCAACAGGCACAGGAACCCCGTTGCTATCCGTATCTACAAGATCAGTAATCGCAAGATCACCGCCGATAATAGATTGGCCGTCTAAATTGATGAACTCTGCGAGGTACAGCCCCGGCCCTCCACCAGTTTGTGGGATGTTGTGCTGGACTGCTTGGTTCCAATCCCAAGTGGCATCTTGTGCAGGGTATGACGTTGACTTTAACGTGTCCAACACGCCATTAGTAAATTTGCGTAGGCGGTTGGTGTCCGTTGCCTGTGTGGTGTCTACGTCAAGAACATGATGGGTCCAGGCTCCGTAATCACGATAAACTGCATTTGTCTGAAACGCTGTGGTAATAGTGCCATTCCAGCGCAAACGATATTCATTTGAAGTCTCGTATAGAAAATACATCGCGGGGGTATGGAAAGTGGCGTAAGTATCACCTGTGCCTAACTTCTTTTCCCACCAGGATATAACAGATTTTTTATTACTAGTCCCAGCCCCACTGAAGGTCTTGACTAAGGTATCTGACCCCGGCTCAAACCACACAGCGTTTTCGATGGTGTAACCAGAACTACTAGTAGGTATCCCTGTAGGATAAACTAACATTAGTCAGTCCACTTTTCGTCAACAGTCCAATTCAAGTCTTTATGTCTAAGAGCATCCAAGTCCATACCGTTTGCAGATGCTTCCAATTCATTTGACTTAGTTCTAATATCAGTAACTTTTTTCCACTCTGTAGCTGCCGCTGCCTTTGTGTCCGCATCGTCAGAGGACAAGTCGGCAATTACATTTCGTTGTTTCCATTCAGGTAAAGCAGTAATAATACGTTTGTGTGCCTCAACTTTAATTTGACTTACGGAATTATTTTTAGCTTGTTGAAGATCAGATACCGGAGTGGGAGCAACGTAGTCAGGATCGGCAACCCAGGTCTTCTTACGAGTTACTACAAACCCACTTACAACGTCCTCTGTGGAACCGGTCTCCAGATAACCAGTGGTGACTTTAGGCTCCTCGAACTTATAGACCCCAAGGGCCATAAGAGTGGCATCGTCCCAAAGACGAGTAATATTTTTCTGGTAAGAGAGACCTGTGCGTTCCTTAAGTTTCAGAGCAAGTGGTTTACCTTCTCGGCCTACCCAAGTTACAGGTAAAACCCATTCACCGTCAACTTCAGTTAAAATACAGTACATCTATTTTCTCCTAAGCGTTGGCCAGGGTCTGACCCACTTGATAAAGGTTAGTCCCATTTGATCTGAACGTAAACTCGTCCTGTTCTGAAGCAGTCGTAGTGAGCGTGGGGGCAGTGTCTGAAGGCCACTTAAATACAGCATTCCACGTAAGGGTACGGGAACCTGTGCCGTCTTGGATTACTGTGAGGTGATAAAAAGCACCGTCCACAAGGTTCGTAGGAAGACCTATTATACGATTGTCCGTAATGGTAACAGAAGTTACTTGATTAGCACTTGCGTCCCAAGCCACAGTGGCTGCATCCGTCAACGTAGTTGCATTAAAGTTCTGAGTAGCTGTAAACTCATTAGCTACGTCCTTAACTACATTGTCCGCATCGTATGCCTGTACATCGGACCCAATATCTACACCTAGGTTTGCCCTAGCAGTTGCAGGGGTCACAAGATCACTTAGGTTGTCCGAAGCATCTAACTTAGAGTTAACGGCGGTCTTAACTGCTGAAAATTCAGTATTAAAATCAGCACCCGAAATTACCTTATTTGGATCGGAGTCCGAAAGTGCATCTTTACCTGACCACGTTACTTGTAATGTATAATCACTCATGTTTCATTCCTTCGTTACTGAGCGGTGGAGAACTTAGCTACACCATAAATTGACCTAGTTTCCCCAAACAAATATGGGTCAGAGAGTTCTTGATTAAAGTCCGAAAGTTTCATAAATAGTTTTTGTTTCGACCAAGGTAGTTGCTTACCTTTAGGGAAGGGCTTTATTAATGGTTTTGTACGTCCACCTCTACGTGCCATTAGATGCCCCTAAGTTCTTGTTTCCAACGTAGAACATTACGCTTCCGTTGAGCCTCAGTTGGTTCCTTCTTTTTCTTCTTCTTAACCATCTTCCCGGCCTTACGCATCTTTACAGTTTTCATTACTATAATTGCACTCCATGTTCTTTATTACGTTTACGGACCAACGCTAGTAACCGCTCACGTTCTTCGTCCCAAACGTCCTTAAGACCTCGTGTGCTGACCTTTGGATCATCTTCGATCAACCGTTTGATTGAACCCCTAGGGGTCCTAAGGGACTGAGTCTTGGGGCGCCTATGACGATCCGGGGGGGTAAACAGGCCACCACGAGGGTACTCTAAGGACTTCGTAGTGGGCGTGAAGAGCCTATTATGTGCTTTATCCTTGGGTTCTTTCCCTTGTGCAACCTCAGGGGCTTTAAACGTCTTGTCCGAAACCTTATCCAGTTCTTCGTCCTGGGTCAGTAAATCAAGCATACGCTCAAGACCATCGGCCTCCTCATCGAAACCACCGTCCTTGAACTCCAGAGCGTTGCTCTCCAAGAAGGACTCAAGTTGGTCCTGAGGGGCGCCGGGGTTAGCTTGTCTAAAGGTCTTCTCCACAAGGTCATTATAGAGCTTAGTGATCTTGTTCTTGATCCTCTCAAGCTCCAAGTCGTAACTTGTGTCGGCAAAGGCTGTCTCAAGTGTCATCATTTGATTTCTGTCCAATAGATATTGTAGTAGACGATAGTAGTGCCACCTGTCGTTGTCACCTAGTAGGACCTAATTCCATTCCCACGGGTCTCATGTTCCTTTACCCAACGGTCATGAGCAGCCACAAAGTTAGGATCAGACCCATCCAAAAGAATAGTTGGCACAGAAAGTGCCTTCTGCGCTTTTTTACCGCAGTTTTGACAATTCGCTTTGATGTTCCGTTCATCCATAGACCTAAGCTCTTCCTGAGAGTGGCTACAGAATCCACAAGTGTAATTATAAATTGGCATTTAGTTTCCTCTAATCATTTCAACAATGTCTTCATGTGTAGTTGTATTGTCAACTAAATGGACATGTTTACAATTATCAAACCTAAATTCATCTTTAGTCATAATTAGTGTCCTTGGGGGGTCTTTAAACTTTGCGTTAACTTCTTTCTTTGTCTTAAGTTCCTCTAGATGATCCCATCGACCTACTTGATCACATATAATAGCAGGGATTGGGAGAGAATTTTTTTTAGCTATCCAAAGTCGGCATGTACCATATCTACCAAAGGTTCCTTCCTCAATAGAATTACAGAATATCGGATTTCTGTACCCCTCCTCCTTAATGGAAGCTTCGAGACGGGAATAATAACTGCATTTATCTTCAAGTTTTTTATACCAAGCCGCCTCTGGTGTAACAGGGCGAGAACCATAGTTTCCTATAGGTTCGCCGTATAGTGGATTAGAAACTAAGATTCGATCTGAGATGTCACCAGTGGCAATCACCCCAAACCGAATCTTATATTTCATTATCCGCTACGTTTAGGTAGACGGAACAACAAAACAAACACCAGAGGTATTACGTAATTCACCCACACCGTAGATGGTGTCGGACGTAAACAAGTCCCCAAGGTATTCCTGTTTGTACTGAGTCTGTGAACGCACACCCATCTGCTCAACCAACGCCATAGCGTCTTTATGAAGCATCAGGCCTACACGATGAGTCGTGGAGGTGTCGGCAGCAGTCTCTACTGGGCAGTTGGAGGACACAAATACGTCAATGCCGTAAATGCTACCAATCTTACCAGTTTTAATCGCATCACCATCACCGATATACTGTTGTTCAGTAAAGCGGTTGATACCAAGCATGTCATTAGCCGCAATGGGCGGAATGACCAAGCAACGACTGTCCATAGGGACATCGACATTATCCAACTGTAGGATCATCTTACGAATACCTGCATCGGTAATGTCGGATGCGTTACCAGTATTTGTATTTGCAGTGGGATCATAAGCCGTGACACCGTCACCCCCAATTACACCTGCAACCCAAGTATTGGCACCCGCTGTACCCCCATTGAGAGCTTCGGCCTGAATAAACAGGTCATTATCAACCTGCGTAGCCAGTGCGTAACCAGCATCGTCGGTGTAGAACCGGCGAAGCGAGGACAAAGCCTGAACTTCGGTGATGTCTTCAATCACAACCGAATATTCATAATGTTTGTCGATGCTCAGGTTTACCACGGAATGCGTGTCTCCCTGGAGGGTTACTTGAGTGTTGGCCGCTTTAGAATTGGCCGAACCACGAACCGGTGCGGGGATATGAATGGTATCCCCCTTCTTACCGCTGTGGTTAATTTTCGTCACGCAGTTACCAAGAACCAAGTTCTTTTTGTAACCTGCAATGACTTCGTCAGACCACAACTCCGGAATAAAATTCGCGGCAGTCGTTACAGTCTGTTGTGCAGTACCCAAAGCCATGTTAATTCTCCTTTAGCTTTACTAGGGATTATTTGACTCGACCATCAGCGTATGCTTGGAGGATTTCCTCCTGTAATGATTCATAACGCTCAGGGTCACTATTTTTAAGTCTGATTAGATCAGCCCTACGGTAGATTTTCTTACCGGCTGTGGATTCAGAGGAAGTCCTTGAGACACCTTTACCGGCCTTAAGAGCTTCTTCTCTCTTAGTGGCCTTCTGTGCTTCGGCTTCGTTAGTATTTGTAATCAACGCTCGTTCTTTATAGTTGCCTATAAGCTCTTTGGCTGAGTTCAAATCATAATTATGAGCCGATACGTATAACTGTGTCCGGATGGGGCTTTCTTTGACCCACTCCTGAAACTTAGGGTCTGCTACGACCTCAAGGTAATCAGGATGTGCTGCTTCAAGCTGTTGAGTTGTAGCATGTGCATGTTGCACTTTCTGCTGCTCTTCAAACTCACGGAACTTAGGATGGTTTTCGATGGCCTTTGTAACCGCTTGGTTAGGGTCATCGAAGAAATCTACATCCTCTTCAACTTCGTATTCTTGTGTGGTCCCGCTTTGATTAGTGGTAAGTTGCTGTTTCAGAATACTGTCTGTTAACTGCCTGAGTTCGCCTATCTCTTGGCCCTTACGCCCAAGTTCTTTTTCAAGATTTTCATAGGAGGAAACAACGTCCGCCATAGATTTACCTTGGAATTTCTCAGGGAGGGTTTGTTCTGCTTGAGATTGTTCCACTGCTGGAGTCTCTTCAATGTTCGCATATTTAGCCGCATCCTCAGGTGTTTCAACAGCTTCTTCAACAACTACACTACTCATAATACCAATCTCCGTCCCTATAAAAAGATTATGGAGTTAAAACATGTTGGGATTAAATTAATTAATCTAATTGATCCAACGCTAATTTAGTGGTCCTCTCAACATTAATAATCATGTTTAAGATATCCACTTGCCCTCTCCGTAAGAAGAGGGTCTTCTCGTCGTCTATGTTCTGTATTTGATCCAGTGAATTTGCCATAGAGGTTAACTCTTCTACGAAGAGACTCCAGGTGTCACTGGTAAACAGATCAAGACGCTTCTCTAATATCTCTCTGTCACTAAGCACTAGAAGCTGCTCGTGCCTTAGCCAAATTCAATATAGTCTCAGATTGAAGGTGAGTAACTTCCGGAACATTACGTGCCGTCTCTGACTGCATATTTGTTGAGGCAGTCCGGAGGTTCTCAATCTTAGCCATTTTCTCAGCCAATTCCATCTGTTTTTGGATCAGAGCGTCCTCGGACTGACCGTCCTCAATCTCCGACTGTATCTTAAATGCCTGTGCCATCTCCTTAGCCGCTCCAGCCTTCATTTCCTCAATCTCACTCTGCAACTTCATAAGTTCTAATTGTTGAACCATCTTCTGTAGCTGTTCCTGTTCGGGATTAGGCTGCATCGTCTGAGCAATTGCGAGCTTCATGTCGTCCCTATTGGACATACTTGAACTCTCAAAGATAGACATAAGAAGCATAGCGAATGGGGGAGTCCCTTGTTGCGTCATGGACAACAACTGGATCATCTGTGTCATCTCCAGTTCTTTGGCCATAATGCCCATACTGGAGTAAGCACGGAATTTATAGTCCCCTGCGGGGTAACGATCCGGAGCAAACTGGATGTATCTCCAAGCTGCTTTCTGAATAAATGGAATCAGGAAGCTCTCCTGGAAGTTCATAATGGTGCGCTTCTGACGTTTAATCGAAGCTGCTTGGAGCATAGACATCCCACTTGCTGTAGAATTACGTGGGTTTGAGAAGTTAGAGTTAGCACTGTCCATAGCTCCAGTACCCATTTGAACCATACGTTCTAGTTCAGCCGCCTCAGTGAAGGTTGAATTAGCTACATTACCAAACGTAAGGGGCATAAGGGTCTGACGAGGGTCCCCATTGGTAAGGATAGTCTTACCTGGTTTAACTTCAAACTTGACTCCTCTGGGGAGCCTTGTGGCGTCCACACCCATCATAGGGTGCGTAGTGAGTGCCAAAGCGTCTATGCGAGCCCTAAGTTCAGCGTCAAGGGCCTTCTGAGCATTGTAACCCTTCTCTGCAATACCTCGACCCCAGAACTTATTTGGTACACGGTCTAATTGGAAAGCAACAAAGGGGCGATCACCCATAAGGTACGGGTTAGCTACTGACTTAAGGACTACACTGTCATTAGCAATTACAACCATTGCCTCCACAAGTTCATCAGAATCGTAGTTAAATTCATCCCCCAAAGAGGAGTCTTTTTCATCTAGGAACTTCTTAGGGACCCTGCCCCAGTACTCAGTAATTTTAACCTTATCGTCGTCGGTACTTACTGAGTTATCCTCTTCGTCAAAACCTAAGTCAACCTTATCGAAGGAACCAATGGGCTTGTCTTCATAGAGCCCGTCCCGGATACCCTCCATAATCTCGTACTTAGGTTTAATTACAATCTGTGCAACTCCTAGAGCCTCATCAATCTCAGTGGCTGAGGGATCAATAGCGAACTCCTGAGGTGTCAAGGGGTCTAAAGTGATCACAACACGATCATTTTCAAATACGACAGTGTCTGTGGTGAAAGTATTTGGAATAGGGGTTTCACCTAAAGACTTCTCTGGTTTCTCTACGACATTAATTTTACCTAACCCAGTACCATAAATAGCTGCATTAAGAAGAGCTTCAACAATAGCTTCTTTGACTTTAGCTCTGTCGAGGTCCTCCTGTAGGTTCTTTTTAATCGCGTCAACGTCTTTAGGGTCTGTATCGGCCACATCGTCCCGTAGATCAAACCACTGTTCCCTACCAAAGATAGCTTCCTCAAGTTCAGCTACAATGGACTCAATTGCCTGTTGTGTGGCCGGGGAGATAAGACGGGAGTTTTCCGAAGAGCGTGTCTTGTCCTCAGAGGACCAAATACCACGCCAAATACGGTAGTATTCATCCCATTTCTTCTGGTAATTTGTATTACGATGGTCTTCCCATTGGGAGACTCGACCTATAACCCAGCCACTTAAAGCGGCCTGAGGGTCATTATATGCGAGTGATTTAGTATCCAGCGACATTATCGAAAGGTTCCCATTCATCTAAATCTATTGAGGAAGCAAAGTCCGCTACAGAAACTTGGTCAATGTAGGCCAAAGAGTCCAGTAAGTCATCATGAGCGAGTGAGCTTGGGAAGTCAAGCATCTGTGATATAAAGTGATGGTTCCACTCCGCTTTCCTAAGTTTAAGTCTTCCATGCTGTAACCTCCCTTGGAGAGCCCATACGATCCTGTCTTGTTTCTTTTTACCGCCGTGGGTAACGTCTGTGATATTAACCCAACGACCTCTGGATCGCATTTCGTCTTCGAGATATGGCATGATGGCATTCTTCAAGGCTCCCGCTTCAATTCCTACTGTGGTGGCTTTGACTTTCTCTGCTTCGTCCAAAATGATCTCAGCAGTCTCTTTAATCCCCCACCTACCATGTAGAATATCCCTAACTAACCATTCGTCCTGTATTACCTTAACTACACTTATGGCTGTCTCGTCCAATCTAGAGGACTTAAGCCCTCGGTCTTGATTAGTCTTCTCGTAACCTGCTGGGTCAACCGACATAACATAATGACCGGAGTGAGTAGGGTTCTCTAAGTCAAAGGCCTCATCGTCTGCGTAGGTAATCCACTCCTCCTTAAATACCCCTCCAGTGAAGGACTCAAAGGTGGCCTCAAACTCTTGTCTGAAGGCCTGAGTGGACATAGAACGCTTTGCTGCTTCAATCTCCTTCGGATCAAGAAAAGTATTGTCCGTAGAGTTAAACTGGAATGCGTCCCACTCGTCTTTATTTTCCTCTAGTTGTGCATCTAACCACAGCTTATGAAAGTGATTCTTTCCCGCTGGAGTCCCTATAAATAACGCACCACCCTTAACGTCGGCCAAGGTTGGCCTGAGGATCATCTCCCAAACCTCTGGCTTCATAGAGGCATATTCGTCCATCACTACGAAAGATAGACCCACACCACGTAACGTATCTGGTCGGTCACTTCCCTTAAGGTATATTTTGCGGTTATTAACTAGCGTAATCACCGCAGTGTTCTCATGGGTAGTCTTAATTACGTCATGCCCTATCTCCTTTAACATCGACCAAAGGATGTCCTTGGCTTGTTGGAATGTAGGGGCAACGTAGAAAACATCTTTGTCTTTAGATTGGAGCGCCTTGATGATTAAAGACCAGGCAGCTAAATAACTCTTACCAAATCTGCGGCCACAGGAGGCTACTTTAAATCTTTTTTTACTGTTGAATATCTGAAGTTGGGCCTCATGGAGAGTGACATTAATATCAGTCACGAACTTCTGTCAATCACTTCGGCCTCAATGGTCTTAAATTCTTTTTCTTCGTTACGCTCTATGGCCTTTACGGACTCAACAATAATATTAATCCCAAGGTCCTCATGTTCATGCTTAATCTCTACTGCTTTTGAGACCGGGATAATTCTATCTAGACACATCTTAAGGCAATGTCTGTCACCCTCCAGGGCCATCTCTATAACTTTATCTACAATCTCTGGCCCTTTAGAGGACATTAACTCCCTAGAGAGTTTAGTAAACTTATTTGTCGAACCCTTCGGCCTCCCGGTTGGGTTCAGTGGCGGCATCCCTTTATATAAAGCTGGATTACCTCGTTTTGGTTTGGGCTTATTTAAAACAGACTCATCACTTGAGGAAGACATTAATCAAAACTCCTTAGACTTTACCCTTCTAAATTCTTCTCATTAGAAGGAAGACTAAACTCTCTACTTAAGTGTACTTAAGGAGCATGTTAAGTGATTAATGAAATGTTAAAGTTAATCATTAATGTTAACACATTGGAACTTAAGTGTACTTAAGTAGCTAACCTAATATACTTATTATAACATATTCAGAGACCAAAGTCAACCCTTCCTGTGGTAGCTCCTTTGGTAAATTATGCCCGAATTTCCACTTTTGTCAACCCCTGTTTTCTTTCTAATTTTATCTTAGATTTGTTTTTTAATTATACTTATGGCTCCAAATTGCTTCCCATGTGGTCCTGAGTGTAATTATAATAATCTTGAATCCCAAAAGGGTCCCCCCCATGCAACTCATGCACAAATCATGCCAAGTTGTCATGTGTTGAACGCATGGGGTCATGAGTGGTGCGCATGAGGAGCCATGAGAGTTGGCATGGTTCTTGCATAAGCAACTTATGTGCCACTTAGGACCACTTAGGTATGCACAAGGAGCATGGGGCTATGCATCTAGGGTATGCATGTGGGGTCCTAAGTGGCATGGGGTTTGCATAGGTGGTCCGAAGTGGAACCGGAGGAGAAAGTGT
>TARA_R110002073_G_scaffold17446_4_pt1 | contig 20871 bp, 19 predicted proteins | sample TARA_R110002073 | Tara Oceans TARA_R110002073 (sample SAMEA4397174) | marine metagenome | biome: Polar Biome; feature: [DCM] deep chlorophyll maximum layer (ENVO:01000326); material: water (ENVO:00002006), including particulate matter (ENVO:01000060) such as... | depth 40 m | reverse complement strand
AATCACATAATATTTTAGGATGAGTTGGATACATGTTATTCCATTTGAGGAAGCCACAGGAAAATTAAAACAGATTTATAAAAAAATAAAGGGACCTAACAATCAAATTGACAATGTATTGAGCATACACAGTTTGAGACCACACACTTTAGTTGGACATATGAGCTTGTATAAAAACACTTTACACCATAGCAATAACACCTTTCCAAACTGGTTGTTGGAATTATTAGGTACTTATACAAGTTATATTAATAAATGTGAGTATTGTTACGAGCATCATTTTGCTGGTATGAAACGCTTTTTAAACAATGATGAAAAAGCGGCTATATTAAGACACCATATAGAACATAACTCCTTATCCAAATATCTTTCAGAAAAGGAATACGCACTTATAGACTATGCTCAAAAATTAACCTTAGAAGCAGATACGCTTTCTAAAGCAGCAATTAATTCTCTAAAGAATTTAGGATATGATGATGGAGAAATATTGGAAGTAAATCAAGTAGTTGCTTACTTTAACTATGCCAACCGGACGGTTATGGGTTTAGGTGTTAATACAAATGGTGAGATATTAGGCTTATCACCAAATAATAAGAATAACGAAAGTACTTGGGAGCATCAATAGTAGTTATGAATTTTCAGGAATTTTACCCTTCACACCTTTAAAAAAGGAGCGCATGAATTTAAAATCGGCCTCTTTGTCATCGGTCGTATAATAGGGTTCAGATATTTTGCTTTGTTTGTTTTCAAAATCCAAAGCAATCATCACAATTGGTACCTTGGCAGCTTTGGCTATGTAATAGAATCCTGTTCGCCATTTATCAACTTTTTTTCGAGTGCCTTCTGGCGACATTGCCATCCTAAATACATCACGATCATGAAATAACTTAGCAATAACTTCTACTTGGTTACTGTTTTCGTGACGTTGTACTGGAGCACCACCCAAAGCTCTAAATATCCAGCCGTAAGGAAATTTAAACAGACTGCTTTTACCAACAAAATTGGTTTTTACTCCTAATACAGATCTAAGCAATATGCCAATTGGGAAGTCTAACCAGTGTGTATGTGGTGCAGCAATAATTACTGCTTTTTTAACGCTATCAAAATCGCTAAACCCTACTGCTCTCCAGCCTAATATTTTATGATATATAAATTTTGACAACCAACGCATACTACATTTTTTGGTATAAATCTTTTAGTTTTTCTCGTGTAATAGTTTTTTTCCAGTCTTTACCCAAGGCGTTTTCCCAAAGAGGCTCCAAGTTTAGAGCGACATCTATCATCGTGTCATAATGATGATCGTCTAAATGCGAACAGATGCCTTGCGGAAGTTCAATATTATGTTTTAGCATCATTTTTTTAAATAAGGCAACACCTTCTGGATAAAACGCTTCTAAATGATTAAATACAATACAATTACCAATGCCATGCTTTGTTCCTAACAAATAAGATAAACCATAGCTCATAGCGTGCGCAACACCTACTTGAGAGTATGCAATACTCATACCTCCATGCCATGAAGCCATCATTAACTTATCTTGAGATTCTTTTATAGATAACTTAGTTTTAACAAAAACCTCATTACAAAGGTCATAAGCCTTCTCGCCATAACTTTGGCTAAAAGCGTTTAAATACGTGCCATTAAGCGATTCTATACAATGTATATAACAATCCATTCCTGTGTAAAACCATTGGTTTTTTGGAACGTCTTTGGTTAGCTCAGGATCCAAAACTACTTGATCAAAAGGTGTATAATCACTATTAATGCCTAATTTTTTATGTGGTCCTGTTAAGACAGTGGTTCGAGATACTTCGGCTCCTGTTCCAGAAATTGTGGGAATACCAACATGATAAACAGCAGGATTTTTAACTAAGTCCCAACCTTGATAATCACTTGCGCTTCCTTTGTTAGTTAGCATTATTGAAACTGCTTTTGCCAAATCGAGAATAGTGCCTCCACCAATCCCAATAATGCCAGAAGGTAGCTCTTTATGGGTTAAGATTAATTGCTCGACCAATTCGTCAACTTGTGAGGTTTTTGGTTCTTCATTTGCTGAAATAAATAAAACCTTGTCTTGGTAAGACAACGGAATTCTTTTGGTTAACCAAATATTACCTTTAAATACATCGTCAACCAAAAAAATAAAAGGAGCACTACTGCTTAAACGCTTTGGGGCAATTATGTCGTTTAATTGATTAAAACTACCACGACCAAAAACAACTCTTGGTACCATTGGGAAATTTTTATAACTCATTCAATTTTCTTTTCTATTATTAAACGTAAAACTATAATTATTAAAGGTTAAGATTTTTTTGAAATTCATCTACAAATAATCCAACATGATAACCATCAACCAAAGCATGATTAACTGAAAAAGCGACATTCATTGTTAAGCGGTCATCTTTTAGGTCTGTTTTACTAAAAGCAATTTTTGGAACCGAATCCTTTTGTCCAGATATTGGTTCTTTATGTCCAGAAAAATTTAACCAAGGTAAAGCTGAACAATGTATGCAATCTAATCCATTAACTGGTGGATATAATTCAGTTGAATTTTCAATTCGGTGCTTTTCTTGGGCTATATTTTTTATAAACACATTTAGATCATCATCGTAATTGATAAATGAAAATCCAAATGTATTATCAGACCGCATTAAAGTAGCAGATGCATGAATTACTTTATATACAACTATTTTATTATCAACGATTCTATATTTTAAATTTTCAACCGTATTTATTGCTTTCATACAGTCATGCAAATACTTAGCAAAAAAACTAATATTATGCGCCTTTGAAAATCTATATGCTTTTGTAACATCAAAAGGAATTGTTACCGCAAAATATGGATCTACTAAAGCGTCGAAATGTTTGAAATGGGATTTTCTATTCCAAGTATTTATATCTATTGTTCTCAATTTATTTTAAAAATTTTAATATGTCCCCTAAACTAGTTACAGTTTTATAGGCTTTACCATTTGTTTCTTCAACACTTACTTGTTCATGAGCCCAAGTAGTATGAAATGGTACATGAATGGCATGTGCTTTAATATTGACCAATGGTAATATATCAGACTTTAAAGAATTTCCAATCATTAAAAATTCTGAAGGATTAATGTCTAAATGGTTTAACAATTTAGAATAGTTAGCTTCCTTTTTGTCACTTAATACTTCAATATGGTGAAAATAATCGGTCAAGCCAGATTTTTCCAATTTACGTTCTTGGTCCAGTAAATCACCTTTTGTTGCTAATATTAGCCGATACTTTTTTGCCAACGTTTTCAATACGTTTTCCACCTCATCCAGCAATTCAACTGGTTGATTGATCATGGATTTTCCAATATTCAAGATTTTACCTAAGGTTTTATTTGATACCGAACCATTTGAAATTTCGATGGCAGATTCGACCATGGATAATACAAAGGCTTTTACGCCATAACCATACAACTCCAAATTGTCCATTTCTTTTTTAAATAGCTCTTGGTCTATTTTGTTTGCTGTTTCGTAAGGGCTTAACAAACGAGCAAACTCTAACTCTGCTTCCCTAAAAAACGTTTCGTTTACCCAAAGTGTATCATCGGCATCAAAGCCTATAACTTTTATGTTTTTATAATCTATTTCCACAGTTTTTTTGCTCTTACCAAATCTTCAGGTGTGTCAATTTCTACACCTTCAACATTGGTTTCTACCATTTTAATTTTTTTCCCGTACTCTAAATAACGAATGCATTCAATCTTCTCGGTAGCTTCAATAAATTGCATTGGTAAATTGCTAAAATCTATTAACGCTTGTTTTTTAAATGCATAAATACCTTTATGTTTAAAATATCTTGCTCCTGCTTTTTTATCTCTTGGAAAAGGAATTGGACTTCTCGAAAAATACAGTGCAAAGTTTCGTTGGTCCACAATTACTTTTACCGTATTTGGGTTTGAAATTTCATCCCAATCTTTAATTTCTACCATTAAAGAAGCCAAATCAATCTCGTTATTTGGGTCGTCATAAAATACATTAAGTACTTTTTCTAGACTAGAACGCTCAGTAAATGGTTCGTCACCTTGAACATTCACAACAATATCACAATCTACTTCTTGTACAGCTTCGGCAATGCGATCGCTACCAGATTGATGTTCATGTTTGCTCATAATCGCTTTCCCGCCATGAGATGTTATTTCGTTGAAAATAATGTCACTATCGGTCACTACGTAAACCTCTTCAAATAAATTAGTAGCCACAGTAGCTTCGTAAGTACGAAGTATAACCGTTTTTCCTTCTAGGTCTTGCATTAATTTACCAGGAAATCGAGAGGCACTGTAACGTGCTGGAATCATCGAAATTATTTTCATGTGCTATGTTCTATTACCTTTAATGGTGACATATAACATCCAATTTATCTTTCTTTAATTTGGTTAAATTATAACTATGGATGTTTCATTTGGTTGCGTTTTCTCTAATTTCAAAAATACAGTTTTTAAAAGATTTAAGTGCTTCTTCTTTTAATCTTTTTATAAATTTTAAAAATGATAAAGCCAATTATTAAAACCAAAATAAAGCCAACTACTGGCAAAAAAATTGATGCAATTGAGGTTATAAAAGCGGTTCCGGTTTCTATGGTAGAGACAATTGGATTTCCAAATCCAGCAGTGGTTGCAGTTGATGCAAGTCGTGTTGCACCTGAAGCTCCAGAAATCGCTGCAGCAGTTCCGCCTCCAGCAATTATAGCTAATGCCCAAGTTATTTCCGGACTTAAATTTGCAACAGTAGAAACCATTACTGCTGTTCCTGCAACAGCAGCTAAAGGCACAGCTATAGTATCAAGAAAATTGTCGATATAAGGAATGTAATAGGCAAAAATTTCAACAAGAGTTGCCACTCCTAAAATTATTAATGCTGTAATACTTCCAATCCATTGCCAACTCTGATTAAGTTCCAAAACATTAAAATAAGATGCTAAACTTAAGGCAAATAGTGGCAAAAAAATTCTAAAACCTACTGATGCTGCAAGACCTATGCCTAAAAATACGCTAATGAGGGTTTCTGTTGTCATAGCCTTTAAATCCAGAAAGGGGACATTTTCTTAATTTTAATGAATGTCTAAAGTTAACCAAATTCTTTTTCTTACTAAGCATGAAAAAAGTCTCTAATAAAAACTTTAAAATTAAAAGCAATTATCCTGCAACTAAAAACTGCGACTAATTTTTATGTCTCAAAAAAATCATCCTTAAAGCCAATTAGGTAGAGTTTTTCTTTAGCTCTTGTTACTGCAGTGTACAGCCACCTTAAATAATCTCTATTAACACCTTCTGGCAAATAGGGCTGTTCTACAAAAACCGTGTGCCATTGTCCACCTTGCGATTTATGGCAAGTAATAGCATACGAAAACTTTACTTGTAAGGCATTTAAATATTTATTGTTTTTAACTTTTAGAAACTTTTTATACGAAGAGGTTTCATCTTCATAATCTTTTAATACTTCTTGGTATAGTTTATTAGCTTCTTCGTAAGGTAATGATGGTGTTTCTAAGCTAATGGTATCTAACATTAAAACTGTCTCGAAAGGTCGCATTTTTGGATAATCTACCATGCGTACTTTAACTTCGGCAAACCTAAAATCATATAGCTCTTTAATACTAAAAACCTCTAGTACTTCAATAATATCACCATTTGCGATAAAACCTGCTTCGCTTGTTGGTTTTAGCCAGAAATAATTGTTTTTTACAATCATTAAATAATCACCAGCTGTTAATTCATGTTCGTTAAATAAAATACGAGAGCGAATTTGCTGATTGTATAAGTTTGCACGTTTGTTAGACCTTACAATTATCGCTGTTTCTTCGTTACCAAGACAACTGTAAGCGTCATTAATGGCATCCATGATTTCGTAGCCATCCAATAAACGAACAATATCTTTAAACCCATTTATTTTAAACTGGAACGAGTCAAAATACGATCCAGCTAAAGCTTCCCTTAATAAAGTGGCGTTAAATAGAATACCCGAATCTTGTTCTTGTCGTACAACTTCGTCCAACTCCATTCTTATTACGTCTTTATTGTAACTTAATTCCAAAGCAGTTTCATTTAAAGCAGGGCTTAAATCCAGTTTTATTGGAGGCAATTGTGCCGTATCTCCAATTAACAATAATTTACATTGGTGTCCAGAATACACGTATTGCATTAAATCGTCCAGCAAAGAACCGCTTCCAAACAAACTGCTTTGATTGGGAATATCTGAAATCATTGAGGCCTCATCAACAATAAAAATAGTTTTCTTGTGCTTGTTTGGAGCTAATACAAATGATACTTTTCCACTGTTTGAATATCTTGCAGCATATATTTTTTTATGAATGGTAAACGCCTCTTTTCCTGAGTAATTTGAAATCACTTTTGCAGCTCTACCAGTTGGTGCCATGAGAACAGCACTTTTTTTTGCCTTCCATAAATTTGTAACAATGGCTCCAATGATTGTTGTTTTGCCAGTACCTGCAAATCCTTTTAAAACATATAAGGAATTTGGATTTGTGTCGAAAACATAATCCGCAAGTTGCTGTAAAACAATACTTTGCTTAAGCGTTGGCTCAAATGGGAAGTCACTTTTAATAATTGTGTGAAATTCTGAGGAATTCATTAAGTTTTAATACAAATTTTGAATTTATCAAAGATATAAATGATTTTTACTAACAATAACTTTCGTGAATAAAAAAAAATTGTAGATTTGCGTTAATCCATTAATTAATTTTTAATAAAATAACTATGTTAAATATTATTATTGCAGCTATTGTTGTAATCGCTCTTACAATTGGAATCGTTTGGGTAATCGATAAATATGTTCCAAAAAAGGTTAAGCCTTATATAATGATTGTACTTTGGGCACTCATTATATATTTAGGATATGCGACGTTCATGTCGGTCTATGGTGAAATTCAATTTAACAAACTAAAAAATAAACGCTATGCTCAAGTTATAGAAAGTTTAATCGATATTAGAGATGCCGAATTGGCACATAGAACAGTTACCGGAAGATTTGAAGGAGATTTTGATAATTTAATTAAGTTTATAGATACTGCACAATTTACAATAACACAGCGTAAAGACTCTACCGTTTTAGACATTGAAGCTACAAGACGTTTTGGAGGTGTTGAGACTCTTAAAGAAATTATTATAATTGATACTTTAGGATATGTGTCGGTGAAAGATTCTTTATTTGGTGCAGACCCAAGATATAAAACAATGATGAACATACCGTCGGCCCAACCTGGAGCTAAATTTGAGCTTAAAGCTGGATTTTTAGAGCAAAATGGATTAAAGATTCCTGTGTTTGAAGCAAAAGCATTGAAATCGGTAATATTATATGATCAAGATAAAAACCTAATCTCAAAAGAAAACCAAGTAATCTCAGTTGATGGGGTAAATGGTGATGCTATTAAAGTAGGTTCTATGGAAGAAATTAACACCACTGGAAACTGGCCTAAAAACTTTTCAAACGAACAGTAAAATAGACATATTACAAAACAATACATTGTCCATTCAGGTTAGCTTGAGTGGACTTTCTTTTTGTGTCTTGAATTCAAGCACCCAATCTATTGTTTTTTATAAAAGTTTTTCATTTGATAAAAAACGCAACCCAAATGATGTTCTGGATAAATTAACGCATCAATTTAACAGTGAAAGCAGTTTAAAACAAGTTTTTAAATCTGTAACAGTCATTCATGAAAATGAACTATCTACATTGGTCCCAAAATCATTATTCAATGAAGGCCATCTAGCCGATTATTTAAAATTCAATTCAAAAATCCTTCGTTCGGATTTTATAACCTTTGATGAAATAACCACAAATGAAAGTGTTAATGTGTATGTGCCTTACGTAAACATTAACAATTATTTATATGATATTTTTGGCGAGTTCGAGTTTAAACACTTTTCTACAATCGTTTTAGAAACAATTTTAAGTCTAGAAAAAAATGCCCTAGCAACTAAAATGTATGCTCACATAACCAACACACATTTTGAGATTATAGTTACTAAAAAAGGACAATTACAATTATATAACACCTTTGATTATAGTACCAAAGAGGATTTCATATATTATCTATTATTCACTGCGGAACAATTAGAACTTAACCCAGAAAAATTCCCACTTGTTTTATTGGGTAACATTACCAATGAGGACGAACTATATAAAATTGCTTACACTTATATTCGTAATGTGTCCATTTTAAAAACCAAAACAAAAATTGCTATTGGTGAAGGTGTTAGCAAAAAATGTTTGTCAAATTTTGTGCTTATAAATAGCTTTTAAATGCGTATTATTTCTGGATTATATAAAGGACGACGAATAACTGCTCCAAAAAAACTACCTGTAAGACCAACAACAGATATGGCAAAAGAAGCATTGTTTAACATATTAAACAACCGCTACTATTTTGATGAAATCTCTGTATTAGACCTCTTTGCAGGCACAGGCAATATAAGTTATGAATTTGCTTCTCGTGGCACAGAACATATTACTAGTATAGATAAAGATTTTGGTTGTACAAAATTCATTGCTAAAACCTCTAGTGAATTCAATTTTGATATTCAAGTCATAAAAGCCGATGTATTCAAATATCTAGAAACAACCAAACAGAAACATACCGTTATTTTTGCAGATCCACCTTACGATTTTGATATTGATGCTTTTTCTAAAATTCCAGAACTTGTATTTCAAAATCAATTATTAGAAAATGATGGCATCCTGATAGTTGAGCATTCTAAACATACCAATTTGTCAAACCTTACAAATTATTCATATTCCAAAAGCTATGGTGGTAATATGTTTAGTTTTTTTGAGCTTTAATTTAATAATTTTCATCTTTAATATTGTAAATTCTTTTATTTTCAGTAACTTAGACTCTTTATAAAAGCTCTAATCTCCTTGTTTTATTAATTCACTTTGGTTGCCTTAAATTCACTTACACATATATCCTATTAATGTTTTAGTACAAATATTTATCAACACTAAAACCAATTAAAATGAAAAAATTAATTTTATTAGGGCTGGCAGTTGTCCTTTTTACTGCATGTAAAGACCAAGAAGTAAAAGAAAATAGTGCTCCTGAAGAAGTAACAACAGAAGTCCAAACCACTTTAGAATTTGAAAATTCTGAAAACTCTTTGCAACTAGTTAAAAATTATACAGATGCCTTACAAGAAGGTAATGTTGACAACATGAATGCACAATTAAGTGAAAACGCTATGGTTTATGGCTTAGGTGGTGGTTTAGACTCGTTAAATGTAGAACAACATAAAGCCTATTTCACAACAAGCACAACCGAATACACACATACCTTAAGCCAAGATTTATATTTACCTGTAAAAGTAGAAAACAATTGGAATGAAGGAGAATGGGTACTTTCTTGGGGATTAAACTTAATTACAAATAAGGAAACAAACAATGCGTTTGCTGTACCATACCATACTGTTAGTAGAATAGAAAATGGAAAAATTGTAGAAATGCGTTATTTTTATGACATGCTTAATGTTATTAGAAACCAAGGTTATACCATTACACCTCCAGAAGCAACCGAATAATTTAAAAACAAAACCCTTTGCAATGCAAAGGGTTTGTTTATTTAAGTAAATCTATAAGCCGAATTCTGTACTCCAAAGAGCCCTTATCATTTATCTGAGTGTATTGTTACCAATACACTTTAGCTGCCTACCCTCCAATATCGAGCGTGCAACTCTCTCCCAATAGCTATCGGGACACTGGTTTACATGGCATTGCACCACATAGAGTTTACCTGATTTCACTACAGCATGACCTGTACATACTTTCTGTTGCACTTTTCCTAGCCTCACGACTGGTGGCTGTTAGCCACTATGTTGCACTATGGTGTTCGGACTTTCCTCAATAACATTAAACGTCACTGCGATAAGGCGATCTACTTGATTACAAAATTACAATAATTATACCATAAAAATATATGACAATTGTTAATAACTCATCTTAAATTCTGAATACAGAATTCTGAATTCAGAATTGAATTTTTAACTTTGTTAATCTTAAAGTTCAGTATTAAAAAATACTGAACTAAATTGAGCATACAATGGAACACTTTGTAGTATCAGCAAGAAAATATAGGCCGCAAACCTTTAAGGATGTTGTTGGCCAGCAGGCTATTACAAACACTTTATTGAATGCTATTGAAAACAACCATTTAGCCCAAGCACTCTTATTTACAGGTCCTCGTGGTGTTGGCAAAACAACATGTGCACGAATTTTGGCCAAAATGATAAACAGTGATGGTAACGAAAGAGAGGATGAAGATTTTGCTTTTAACATTTTTGAACTGGATGCAGCTTCCAACAACTCGGTTGATGACATTAGAAGTTTAACCGATCAGGTTCGTATTCCACCACAAGTGGGCAAATACAAAGTGTATATTATTGACGAGGTTCACATGCTGTCACAATCTGCCTTTAATGCCTTTTTAAAAACGCTTGAAGAACCACCAAAACATTGCATTTTTATTCTTGCTACAACCGAAAAGCATAAAATTATTCCAACCATTCTATCTCGTTGTCAAATATTTGATTTTAAACGTATTACGGTTAAAGATGCGAAAAATTACTTGAAGCTCATTGCTGAACAACAACATGTTGAAGCCGAGGATGATGCTTTGCATATTATTGCTCAAAAAGCCGATGGAGCCATGCGCGATGCATTATCTATTTTTGACCGTGTTGTAAGCTTCTCTGGCAAACATTTAACCAGACAAGCAGTTACAGAAAACCTAAACGTTTTAGATTACGAAACGTACTTTAAAAGTACCGATCTCATTTTGGACAATAATATCCCAGAACTATTATTACAATTCAATAATACCATATCAAAGGGTTTCGATGGGCATCATTATATTGCAGGTTTGGCATCACATTTTAGAGATCTTTTAGTTTGTAAAACACCTCAAACAATAGATTTACTAGAAGTTGGTGACCAAACAAAAGCAAAGTACCTAAAACAATCTAAAACAACATCTCAAGAATTTCTGTTAAAAGGTATAGCATTGGCAAATGATTGCGACCTTAAATACAAAACCAGTAGAAACCAGCGTTTACTGGTGGAATTATGCCTTATGCAACTTGCCTCTATCACTTTTGATGGAGAAAAAAAAAACAGCAGTAGCCACTTTATAATTCCTGCATCTTACTTTAAAAATAAAGGCATTACCCCTATTCCTGTAAAAAAACCCAATACCAATAAGGAGTTAGTAGCTAATATGCCAAAGCCTTTTAAACCATCCGTTATTAAAGAGCCAGTACCCGAAAGCATGAAAGTAGAATCAAGTGAAAATGATGTGGCACAAAAACTATCTATAAAAAGACCAAAAATAATTTTAAATAGGCAATCAAAAACAACATCAGGACTTTCATTAAGCAGTATAAAAAAGAAAAAGGAGCACCTTATTAAGCAAATGGAAGTGGTTATTGATGAAGAAAATCTTCCAACCGATAGTTTTTCTGAAAGTAACATGCAAGCGGCCTGGGAAGAATATGTTATAGGTCTTGAAAAAAAGGGTAAGTATAATTTAGCTTCCATTTTACGCATAGACACACCAAAACTCTCATCAGAAAGCGTGATAAATATGGTATTCCCAAATTCGACAAATAAAGTTGAAGTTGAGCGACAACAATATGATTTGCTTGCCTACATAAGAAAAAAGCTAAACAACTTTTCGGTAACTTTAGATATTACTGTTAACGAAGAATTGGAAAAGCAATATGCTTATACTCCTATTGAAAAATATGAAAAGTTAAAGGAAAAGAACCCAAATATTGATTTATTGCGCAAAACTTTTGATTTAGATATATAATGAGGTACTACGCCATCTTTTTTTTCTTACTGGTTTTTTCCATTTTATCTTGCGATGGTAGAGATCGGGCTTTAGAAACCAACAAAGAACGTCTTTTAAATAACCCATTATCTGTTGCAGATTTGGAAATCATCAAGTTTGTTCCAGAAAATTATATTAGAAGTGTCACAGATACGTTACTTGACACCAAAACAAATGTCCAGGTTTCTTATTACTCATCACCTAATAAATCTGTAATCGTCTTAAATAAAAATAAGCACAACCAAAATATTAAAACTCATTACAGAGAGTTTGAGTCTGAAATAAGAGTCTTTAAAAACGATAAGCTTTTATTTTTAGATATTCTTAATAAGAATCATTTTATAACAAATGAGCAAAACTTCTGGAAAAATGCAATTTTACAATATGTTTGGTTAGATGCGTTTGAAAGTTTTGATAACAATTATAAACTGTACTGCTCTTTTTTAGTACCAGAATCCGAGAAATATAAAATGTATAGTATCCATTTCAACAATTCTGGAGAAAAAACAATAAAACTAATAGAAACTTCATAATCTAATAATTATGTTAGGATTAAAACTCCCAACAGATCCTCGTTGGGTAAATATAGTAGAAAAAAACATAGAAGAAATCCTTACCGATCATGCATTTTGTGAGCAAAAGGCAACAAGCACTGCTATTTCATTAATTGTTAGTTTTCCTGAATATACTGATTTGGTAAAAGAAATGATTGACCTCGTTAAAGAAGAAATGAGCCATTTTAAAATGGTGCACGATATTATTTTAGAACGCGGTTACACTTTGGGTAGGGACAGAAAAGACGACTATGTTGTACAACTCCTAAAATTTTTTCCAAAAGGAGGCAGTAGAACCACACAGTTGGTACATCGCTTACTATATGCAGCTTTAATAGAGGCAAGAAGTTGTGAGCGTTTTAGGTTGTTGTCCCAAGAACTGCAAGACAAAAAACTAGCGTCATTCTATAAGAAATTAATGATTAGTGAGGCCAATCATTACACCATGTTTTTAGGGTTTGCACGACAATATGGCGACAGGAATGAAGTTGATAAGAAATGGCAAGATTTACTACAATTTGAAGCTGAAATCATGAACAACTTAGGACATAAAGAAACGGTTCATGGCTAAATGGTTTTACTGGATATTGTTTCATAATACAAGCTTTTTATAATCCCATCAGACAGCCCAATTTTTGGTACATAAATATGCTTGGCTTTGCTCCATTTCATGGCCGAAAGGTATATTTGCATGGCTGGAATAATAACATCTGCCCTATCTTGGTTTAAATCTAATTCTGTAATACGCTCTTCATACGAATACGATTTTAACGTCTGGTAATAACTACTTAAATAAAAATATGTTAATGGTTTACCAATCGCTTTTCCCGAAATTTTAAAGATTTTGTTAATATTACCACCAGAACCTATCACATCAACTTTATCATATTTTTCAGTATTTGTTTTTATCCACGATTCCAGTTCTAACCAAGTTTCGCGTTTCACAATATCATTTAAAAGCCTTACTGTTCCAATTTTAAAAGATTTTGAAGTAACTTTTTTACCATTATGGATTATTGAAAATTCGGTGCTTCCTCCACCAACGTCAACATAAACATAATTTCTATCATTATTTATATATGCGTGCAAATCTGTTTCAGCAATGATTGCTGCTTCCTCATCTCCATCAATAATATCTATTTGGATTTTAGACTGCTCAAATATTTCCTTCGCTATTTCAACACCATTATTAGCTTCACGCATTGCCGATGTAGCACATGCTTTATAAAGTTCTACTTTATGAGATTTCATAAGTAATTTAAACGCCAACATGGTATCTTTTAATCGCTTTTTATTTTCATTTGAAATTGTATTATTAATAAACACATCGGCTCCTAAACGTATTGGAACCCTTACCAAAGAACTCTTTTTAAAACGCACTGGCTTCCCTTCTTCTTCAATTATTATTGCTATTAATAGCCTAACAGCATTTGAACCAATATCAATAGCACCATACTTCTTAATTGATAGCATACAATATTTTTTTCCTAATAGTATTTATTTCTTCAAAAATAAGCAATCTAATTACTTCAAGAAATTAATATTTTATATTAATTGTAGTCTTTTTATTACCAATAAATACGTTTCATCGAATATATTATCCTCTTTGTGGAATAATATGTATCTTGGCCTTAGTAAAAGAATTGATCCAAATCTATTTTTTAACTCTATGAAAGCTAAACCTACACACTATCTCTTTTTATATATGGTAAAAAATTACGCATAAATACATAAGAAATACGTTGTTGAGGGCTATTTCAATAATGATTATTAGACAGTTAGGATGGCTTATTAGCTAACCATTTATTTATGAAAAAAATTACTCAATTTAACCACTTAGCAATTATCTTATTGGGTTTTATTTTAATTCAAAGTATAGATGTTGACGCACAAGTACTTGATCCATTTACTTCAAGATATACTGAATCTATAAGAGGTGATATTACTATTATCGCTAATAATATGATTTCTAGAAACCCTATAAGTAATTACAATGGAATAGATGATAATCATGATTTTTCGGACAATGTATATGTCGATATAGATAATGATACTAGCACATTTAACTCTAGTAGTGCAAACTTTAATAATCCAGATCCTAATTTAAATTGTATAACCTTAAGAAAAGTCTATTTGTATTGGGCAGCAGCAGATAAAGAAACTAACGGAAACGACAATCAGCCCAATTGGAACTTCAATGATGTTAAGTTAATGCTTCCTGGAGAAACCACATATACTACATACTCTGCAGACGAAGTAATCTATAGAGGTCGCGATGTTCATTTTAGTAACGATCCCTATGTATGCGTGAAAGAAATTACCAACGAAGTCCTAAATTTAAGTTCACCTTACGGAACATACCAAGTTGCAAATGTTGAAGGTAAAATTGGTGGATTAATGGAGCACCAACCTGGAGGAAATGCTGGAACTTCGGGAGGGTGGCAAATAATTTATGTTTATAGTAGTCCAGATTTAAACATGAAAAACATTAGCATTTTTGATGGCTATGCGCATGTTACAAATAGCAATAACAATTTCGATGTAAACTTTAATGGTTTTCAAACCACTCCTAATGGTCCAGTAAACACTAGAATTGCCATCGGTTCTCTAGAAGGTGATAGAGCTTTAGATGGAGATAAATTACAAATTTTAGATACTTCTAATAACTTTATTGATTTAAATACGCCATTAAGAAATTTTGATAATTTTTTTAATAGTAGAATAACAATCGATAATAATGATTTCTTGGATAGAATACCTGCAAGCACAAACACGCTTGGGTTTGATGCAGCAGTATTTAATCTTGACAATACTAATAATAGCATTATTGGTAACAATCAAACATCGGCAACAATAAGATTAACCTCAGATCAAGAAACATACGGTCTTTATCTTCTTGGTTTATCTGTTGATGTTTGGGCTCCCAGCTTATATCCTATTAGGTTAGATAGTGATGCTCAAAATAATCTAGTTCAAGCTGATGATAATGTTACTTTCGATTTTAATTTCTCTAATACAGGAAATGACGATGCCATAAACGTGGTTCTTCACACCACACTTCCAAATAACCTAGAATTTATATCGGCTAATAGCTTACCAAATGGAGTAACGTATGCTTATGATATAAATACAAGGCTGCTTCAATTTTTTGTTGAAGATGGATTAGTGGACATTGGTGACCCAGAAATAGCAATACAATTTGATGTACAAATAAAGGATGAATGCTACTTTCTTGAGCAAAGCTGTGATTTAAATTTTGAATTACAAATAACTGCAACATATAATGGTATTAATAACCCTGCACCACAAACAACTTTAAGTTCAAGTAATCTTGACTTATGCCGCTTAGGAAATGTATTGCCCATAACAATAACACAACCAGATGCTGCTATTTGGGCAAATCCGCCAGGAGATTTAGATAGAACTGTTGATTGCGATAATATTAATGAGCTGTCCAATGCACAAAGTTTATTTCCAACCACAGATAAATGTAACTTTAATTTAACAAAAACCAGTGGGGCATTTGTTCCTGGTAGTGGCTGCGGAAATCCAGGAACTTATACCAATACTTGGACATTTACAGATGCTTGTGGAAGGACCATTGCAGATTATGTACAAGTAATATCCATAATAAATACTTCAGGCCCAGTTTTTGATGTTTTACCAAATGATGCTACTTTGGAGTGTTCGGATACACCAAACTTTGCACAAGCAACTTTTTTAAATAGCTGTAGCAATTCAATCACTCTTACTTTTAACGATATTACTACTCCTAGAGCTTGCTCTGGTGATTACTCAATAACACGAACGTGGACTGCAGTTGATGAATGTGGAAATACATCCACGGCTAGCCAAACCATAAACTTTGAAGATACAACAGCTCCAACACTAATTAATACTTATGATACTGAATTATCCATTTCATGCGAATTACCTCCAGACCCTCCAAATCTAGTATTTACCGACAATTGCTCTTCAAACCCAGAAATCATCTTTTATGAGCAAATTATTGAGATTGATTTTAATAATTTCGATATAGTGAGAACTTGGGAAGTCTACGATGATTGTACAAACATGAACACATACAATCAAGTTATTCATATGGAAACCGTAAAATCCACCGCATCAACAGAATTGAATTTATGCGCAAATGACAACCTAGTAGATTTAAATAATTATGTTCCCTCAGGAAGCAATGGGTATTGGGAAAATACCAATATTAACCTACTAAATAACATGATTCTGGACCCATCCATCTTAAATGAAGGCACTTATATATTTAATTATATAATGAACAATAATGAATGTGTGGAAGTCATTGAAATAATCGCAAATATTGGTGGCGAATGTGAAGAAACCAATAAATGTATTAGATCTACTTTTGATGTAGATATTTCAAAATTAGTAACACCAAATGGCGATTTAAAAAATCAAACCTTTGACGTGGCCTATGTATTAAATCCGAATAAAATTGGTAGTTACGATTGTGACATTATTGTAAAAGTGAAAGTATTTAATCGCTGGGGAACAAAAGTATTCGAATCAATTAACTATAATAATAGTTGGACAGGCACATCTGGAGGTGTTGGTGCAGCCGAAATATTACCAAATGGAACATACTACTATGTTGTAACATTAGAAAATAGTGGAATAAAACCCATACAAGGTTATATTCTTTTAGGAACTGAACAATAAAAATGAATTATATAAAAAACAGCTACTTGTTACTTGTGCTTTTGGTATTGCCTTTTATAGGAAATACACAGCAATTTCCACAATTTACACAGTATATGTATAACACTATTTCGGTTAATCCTGCTTATGCTGGTACAAGAGAAAGACTTAATATAGCCTTTTTAAATAGAAATCAATGGGTTGGTGTTAATGGAGCACCAGTAACTCAGACTCTTACTGCAGACATGAGCATACCCGAAGCAAATTTAGGTGTTGGCTTGTCTATTATCTATGATAAATTAGGTTATGAAAATACAACATATATATATTCAGATCTTTCATATACAATATATATGAATAAAGATTACAGATTATCTTTTGGTCTAAAAGCGGGATTTAGCAAATATGGTTTAGACCCGGATTTATTAATGGATCCAGATGCTTTTGGCGATCAATATTTAGATAGGATTTTTAACAAATGGAAGCCTAACTTTGGAGCTGGCATTTATTACCGTTCCGATGATTGGTTCATGTCCTTTTCATCACCAAGAATTTTAAGTTATAATAATAGAACCGAAATAGAGTATGCCGCAATTGAAAGAGTAAGCTACTATTTTAACGGTGGATACATTTTAGAATTTAATCATCATTTAAAATTCAAGCCCACATTTTTATTAAAATTCACAAATGGCGCACCAGTTTCAGTCGATCTAACAGGTAATTTTCTAATTAACGACAAATTATGGTTAGGTTTAGCCTATAGGGTTGGAGATGCATTAGGAGGTTTAGTAACCTTAGAAGCCAACAAAAACATTAAGTTTGGTTATGCTTACGAATTTATTACCAATGCCATAAACCCTTACACATCAGGCTCTCACGAAATATTTATTATATATTCGTTTGACTATCCAAGATCAAAATGCGATTGTGAGAATAAGTTTTAAACTATTTTCAAGATTACTTCAAATCTCTTGGAAAAACAGTTAAAACAGTAATTCCTTTTTTTATATCTATCCAATTATCAATATCAAATCTTAAATGAATTAATCCAGATGTTGGAACGTTATCAATATATTTAGAACCAAAAGTGTTTACAATTGAAGTTAGAGCATGATTATGTCCAAAAATCATGATATTATTTAAATTATTGTCTAGCGATTTAATGAAATTAATTAGTCTATTGCCTCCAAAATCATATATATCTTCTTTAATTTTTATGTCATAATTAGAAATATTCAAATTATTAGTAAATATTTTACAGGTTTTTCTTGCACGAACAGCTGGACTTGTAAAAATAGCATCTGGTGTAAAATTAAATTGTTTAAAATTGCTTGAAACTAAGTGAGAGTCATTAATTCCTCGCTTTTTTAAAGGGCGTTCCCTATCACTCACATCATATTTCCATGATGATTTAGCATGTCTAATAAAGACTATTTCTTTCATATCATATCGTTTAAGTGCAATTTTTATCGATAAAATGTTGTTTTTTTCGGTTTTATGGTTTACTTTGGCACTCAAATTTAAATAAATAATGTATAATCGACTAAATACCTAATTTAACGTTAAGTAGTAAACTCGAATCGTTTTAACGAATTTTTAAGTTATATGACATTTATATTTGTTCACGATAGAGTATATCTTTTGTTTTGTTATAGAAATTTATGAAAATGATCCCAAATCTAATTCAACATTCTAATCCATTCGCACTTTCTAGTGCACTTCCCTCATTTTATAATCGAATTAGTTCATTACGTGTAACGTCGTATATGAATATTTGGGTTTTAATCAACAAACAATAAAAGTTTAATCGCTTAGCGAAAAGTTTTAGTTAATCATTATTAGATATGAAAACAACTGCTACACTAGTAATTTTAATTTGTTTCAATGCGTTAACCATGTTTGGTCAACAAACAGGTGGCGAATCTGCCGATTGGCCAAAAAGAACCGAGTCTGTTAAAGAACAGGCTGCCTTTGAAACATTATTAAAGAAAAGAGCACAAAAGTATAATGCTCAAAAAACAATAAACCTTAGGTCAACTGCTGGATCTCCAAGTTTAGTTGGAACATGTAATATCATTACATGTGGTGGATTTGGTTTGGGTGAAACCAAACCAAATTATAGTTGGGGCGGTTTTAAAACAGCTGTAGATGGGAGTACCTACGCAGCCAATGTTGCTTATGATTGCTGGAATGATAATGGAACAGTAGATTATTCGGAAGGGCAATACATATCTTATTCTAATTCTGGTGCAAATAAAGACACACCAGGTATTATATCACCTTCTCCAGATGGAGGAGGTTTTGCTATTTTCTCATATAAAAATGAGTCTATAGATCAAACCCTTACGGTATTACCTAACTCAAATTATACAGTATGTTTTGAAATTGCAGTAATACCAAGATACAGTAATTCAAATGGTGAGTTTGATGAATTTCAACCAAACCTTTCTTTTGGTATTGGTTCTGGTGGCATTGTAATTTCTGATGCTTTAACTTATACACATAACGATTTAACGATACATCCTGTTTCAGATTTTCCACCAAAACTATCTAATGCAACAAGTGGTAACGCTGGATTTCAAAATCCAGGGGGTTGGACAGAAATAGACCCATTTTGGGAAACTGTTTGTATTACTTTTAAATCTGACAATTCAGGGAACGTTAATATATTTTATAAAACTGGAAATCCAGGTAGATCTGTGGTTGTGGTTGATGGCTTAAGACTAAGTATGGAAGGTTATGCTAATCCTCCAAAGTTTACTTCTACAGTAGGAAGCACAAAATCTGTTGTTTTTTGTGAACCTACAACTGTAGATTTAAATACTTATATTTCACCTTCGTCAATTAAGCCTCCATCATCTTTCCTTACTTGGAGTACAAATGTTGATCCGCTCGTTTTAGGAGATCATTTAACCAATACAAATGTTACTGCACCTGGAACGTATTATGCATTTTACTATAATGCAGTAGATAATTGTGCTTCTCCCGCTGCTCAATTAGATTTAGAACTAACAAACCTTAATGGAAAAATAGTTTCTGAAACTGATGTCGTTTGCGAAGATGATACTACTGGAAAGATCACTGTTGCTGGAATAGAAGGTGTCCCACCATATACCTATTCAATAGATGGTGGCTCAACCTTTCAAAGTGATGATACTTTTTCAAAATTAGGATATGGTAATTATACAATTACTATTAAAGATGCTATAGACTGTACTGTTCAGGTAAATGCATCCATTCTATCAACAGATAAAGATAATCCAACAATAAAAGCTCCTAATGATTATACAACAGAAGGTTGTCATGCACAAGATATTAAAGACTTAGACTATAGTGATAAGCTAGTAGAAATCACATTAGCTGAACTTCAATCAGCATTAAATGGTGGTGGAAATGCATCTGATGATATTGCAATCGATACTATTACTTATATCGATGAAATTGTATCAAGTGATAGTTGTGCAACAGAGATAAAAAGAACATTTACTGTTACAGATACATGTGGCAAAACTGCATCAGATGTACAAAATATAATTATTGAAGATACGATTGCGCCAAAGTTTGTTGAAAATTTACCTAAAGATGCAACAGTTGATTGCGATGCAGTTCCCACTGCAGAAGTATTAACTGCTAATGATAATTGTAGTCAAGCAGAAGTTAGCTTTAAGGAAGATAGAACTGATGGTGATTGTGATTCTCAATACACTTTAGTGAGAACCTGGACAGCTTCTGATGAGTGTGGTAATTCCATATCTCATAAACAAACAATTACTGTTCAC
>TARA_R110002073_G_scaffold130566_4_pt1 | contig 20871 bp, 20 predicted proteins | sample TARA_R110002073 | Tara Oceans TARA_R110002073 (sample SAMEA4397174) | marine metagenome | biome: Polar Biome; feature: [DCM] deep chlorophyll maximum layer (ENVO:01000326); material: water (ENVO:00002006), including particulate matter (ENVO:01000060) such as... | depth 40 m | reverse complement strand
TTATCTCCGTCTCTAAAATTAAGCATAATATAATAAAGTTCGTTCATATCCCCCAACTCCTCTGCCATTGTATAATATATAAAGATAAATATTCTAGTAACGTTATACACTGTTATCTTTATATAATTCCAGTAAGGGATAATGAAAGCCGTTTCCTTGAAGGCCGTTTCCTTGAAGGCCGTTTCCTTGAAGGCCGTTTCCTTGAAGGTCGTTTTCTCGAAGGTCGTTTTCTCGAAGGTCGTTTCCTTGAAGGTCGTTTCCTTGAAGGTCGTTTCCTTGAAGGCCGTTTTCTCGAAGGTCGTTTGTGTTTTTTTTTTGTTCTTCTGCCAGCGCCCTCTTCTTTTATTTTTCGCCATAATTGACCAAATTTTTGAGCAGTTTCTCTTGTCCAAATATCTGGGTTATTAGTTTTGAAATTTTTGGAATATTTCATAAATAATTCACGGCAAGTAGTAAAGAAGTGTCTCCCTCTCCAACGATAGTGACGATGGGTCGGTGAATACACCTCTATAAACCTGTTAAACCTCTCTTGTAAATCTTCTGGTGTGCGAATATTTGCATATAGTTTAACTAATTTATACATATTAAAAATATCCTTACTTTTCCAAATATCGGTCTTTAATATGTTATCGTTTAACGTTTTAATCATTTTTAACTCCCTTGTTAAGTTACGCATATCAACATTTTCTAAGTAATCATTATCTTTTAATATACGATCAAATATTTCTAATATTTCATCAGTTGTTGATGCTCGGTGAAACTCTGCTATATATGGGCCCTTCTCTTCTAACGCTCTGTTCACACCTTTAAAAATTCTTTCTTCTGCTGCTTTTCCCTCCTCTTCAATTTGTTCTCTTAATATATCAAGGCTCGCAAATTGTCTAGGTATGGGCTTTTCGTCTTCGTCGTTCGTTTGTTCCATTATATATATAAACCAACTTAATAAATAAATAAAAATTATATATATTTAATTTAGGAATACATTATACCAAAACGTAAAAATCATATGATTTTTATATCTTTTTATATATTATATAATGCCCACAGTTCCAGTTGTTCACAAAGGTGTCACGATACCTGATTCATTTTATCAATTAATATCTCAACGCGACCAAACTTATGCTGCAAGATCTGTATATTTATACGATGCAATTCATGACGAGACAATGACTATGTGGCCATTTACGTATACTTCAAAGCCTTCTTGGTGGGAACAATCACTATTATCTAGTTCCTCCATTGCAAGACTTAATAATGAAAAAAATCTTTATTTTGACAGAAGTGGAAAATCAGATAATACCCGATTAAACAATATATTTATAGAACCAAAGAATATTTTTCAAACAGATGCATTCACATTTAATGCCGGGGAAAACGTTGCAACACTAATAGGTTTTAGTGGATTAATAGATCAGGCTGGTGTCAGTTGTGTAAAATGGCTTCAATATAATGCTAAACATCGTCTTAAAGATCTACCCCAATCTAGTAATAACGGTAAGGGTCCTGTTATACAAATTTTGGAAAAAGGTGGATTATGTATGTATAGTGTTAATAGTAGTAATGATCAATTAGACGGCGTATTACCTCAACCACCCGATACAATGGCTTATACTGCTTATATAGAGTGCGATTTGTTATTATTTTGGTACTATGCTCATCAAACGTATCTAGAAGCTGTGGCGCCAGGCAATGCAGCAGACGACAGAATACTTAACATATTAAGAACAGTATTAGGAACAGTATTAGGAACAGCTAATGATAAATTTTTGCAAGAATCCGTTAATATTGATTATCTAACTTTTTTAAATCGATATAGGTCATTATGTCTTAGTTCCAATACGACTGAAAATATGAATCGAATAAAATTTATCAACTTATATGTATTGAATAATCTCTGGCAGTTGTCGTGTCTGTATTTAGAACAGACTATTTTAGATCCAGAAGGGGAAATTATAGAGAACGGCGGCGAGGATGGGGGAGAAGTTGGAATTACAGCTACTGCAGCAAAGGAAACTCTTTCAAGACTTTATTTTACCGATATAGTTTATAAAAAAAATGGTCAAGAACCTCTTTTGACATGTGGGTTTTATAACATAGATGGACACGGAAATGTAGAGCATGCAATAACTGGGTTTGACTATGCTACATCTCAAGCTTTTGTTGCATATTATGGCCTAGATTATCAGAATAAGGTAAATTCTCAATTAGGTTCTCAATTAGGTCATATAGTTGTACGAGGTACTGGTTCACAAGAAGAAATTAATACAAATATACAGAATGAAATATCAGCAGGAAATTCAACAAAGGCGACGATGATGGCAAATATAGCAACTTATGTTGAAACTTATGTTGGGGGGAATCCCGCCGTCAATGCAAACGCCGTCAATGCACTAATAGCAAGTTTTTTGAAGTTGAATGGTGATAGTTTTCACTTATTAACTTGGCAAGCTGTAAATACCGCACTTGGTTCTGCAGGATATTACAATTATAATAATCAATATATATTATGTAAAGAAGGTCCATTTACAGAACGAATTTTAATTGCTGGAGCCAATGCAATATTAGATACGAAATTAAGTATATTACATAAAAAACAAGCGACAAACGGTATAGATGATGAAGTATTAATTGGTGGTGTCCCCTCTGGTGGAAAAGGGCTTTTAGTTGTAGGTAATAATGATCAATTCTTAATAGATGAATATAATGCATTTTTGAACTCTAGCAATTTACAATCACTTATCCAATTAGTTACACCAGAGGAACCAGTCCAGACATCCCAATATATTTCGGACCTTTTTAATGTCCGAGCTTACGATGGTGATGCTTGGAGAAATAATAAATATGCTTTAATAAAGTGTTCTATTAGTGCTGATTTATTAATTAGTATAAATGTAGAGGAAAGATGGGTTAACGTAATCCAAGATATCCGTAGAAATATGAGACGGTTTATACCTAGTAATCGCGGCACACCCACGTCACACCTCACCAGTCTCTACGATATGGAACTATTCAATCAATCTTCCCCTTCGAAATTTATGATTTTTTTTAATGATTTAGTTCTTTTATATGAATCTATAAAGAGTTGGGACAAATTACAAGAAATCTATGGGCACCAAGGGGTGCAAAATGAACTCGCAGAAAGAATAAAAAAATATATACTTGATACAATAAGCGAGAATGCGGAGAAGTTTACCGTGTTTATCGGAAGGAATGGAGATGGCGAGGAAATGACTATTAATAGTTTTATACAAATGTTTATTGAAAATTCGGATAATGGGGCGGCGATAAATCAAAATATAGATCATCTCCGTGGTGCTGCTCAAAGCCTTGGCCCGGGTGAGAAAACTAAAGAATTACAAAAAATAAATAATTTTTATAAATTCTTGATGAATATGGTGAAACTCCATCAATTTAACACCGTTAACAATAGCGAAGAAGGTGGTGGTGTGAATATGCCAGGTGGTTCTAATCATAATAATAAGACAATGAGAGGAGGTGGTGGATATAATAATAATAAAACAATGAGAGGAGGGAATAAAGATCTACCCAAATTAATAAACATGTTTTTAGAAAAAATCATGGAGAACCCGAACACAAGGATAGATTTTGAAAATGTTTTGACATTTTTCAAAGACTATGATAATGGACATACGGCATTAATTATTTACCTACAATTAACATTAAGTGGATTGACACATTTGGCAAAACATTGGTTATCTAATAACCAAGGATATTATATATATCCTTATGTGGTAACATCAATATATCTTGCTATTCATGGTCATATCCCCCCAAATGACTATGATTTAAATACTTGGAAGGCTCATTATATTGCTGCTATGGAATTATTAAATTCAAATAATAATAATGATGAAATTAGCATAGAAGATTATGATAATTTTAAAAAAATCTTGATTGATGTATTTAATATACCGTGTCCCCCCCAAAAAATCGCTCTTGAAGAGGAGAAGGCAGCAGCCCCTGGGGACTGGGCGGAGGAAGAGTATGGCGAAGACAAAATATATGTCAATGTCGAGTCTGGTGCCGCATACGAGGGTAGCGGAGAACTGAAGGGGAAATGGCAGTTCGCGAACGTATTTCCGGACGATTTGGAGGCGCTGGGGGGGGTGAACTGGGATGCCTTGGTTGAAGGTGCTGCCTACGTTCCGAATAACGGACTGGAGAAGGTTGGGGATCGCGACCTTTGGCGTAACCCTGAAACTAGAGCCGTATACAATAATGATGGAACGCTGGTGGGATTCATGAACAGCAACAATCTTGAGGACGGTATGACGGAGTGCATACGACTTCATGAAGGAGTCAAAGTGAGAGAAGAGGAGTGGGGCGGTAAGCAAGTCCTCCTTACAGAAGACGGTAGCGCATACCATCCCGAAAGTAGAATTATGATAGGACATTTTTACCAAAAACCTGGCGAACTGGTTCCAACGGATTGTCCAGATTATATATCATTCTTTATAATACAAAGTGTATATAAAAATATATTTGCGTATATACCCCACTCGAATGACGATGAATCTATTTTTTCAAATAAATACGACCTTATTTTAGTTGAAAATGATCAGGAAAATCCTATTATAAAACTCAATAAAGTTTATAATACCTATATAAATATTATTGATAACGAGCAATTTTCAGGAATGTATGATGGTGAATTAGAAGACAGTTTTTATTTATTTATAAATCAAATGAGTGCGAACGACCTAGTACAACTTATCCCTGATCTGGAAAACACGGATTTTATAAAAGAATTATTTATAACATTAGATGATTTAGGATTATCAAGTAATAGATTATTTGAGCTTTTATACCATTTTAACCAGGATGTAAATGTTATAATAAATCATTTCGTGCCAATATTTCATGTCATAAAAAATAGAAGATTGGCAGAAACCCCAGTAGCGGGTAACACGAGATCAGCATCTCTTTTAACAAATGAAGGAAAGGACTCCCTCCCAGCGTATTGCCTTCCCTTTTTGGATGAAGATATAAATGAACTACAGTCTATTATAATTAATAATTTTCGTGTTAGAACTGATAATATAATTAATGAATTTAAAAAGAAACTGGGGGATTTAAAGTTTATTTTTCACAGATTTGGGGCCGAAGTCCAATTTATAAATTTAGTACAACCTAATGGGGAGGATTTTATATTTTTTATAAATATAGATTATATCTTTTTCCATAAGTCGATACTTACTATATGCGTACAGGCTAACGGCAAAGGAAAAACATGGATATATGAAGCTGATAATATGTCTACTTTAGATACATTCTTTAATAATATTCACGACCACATCAACAACCCCGATATTTTTACAGAATGGGTGAATGGTCATGGTATTTCCACCGGCGAACAATTCGAATCTTTCCAAATGAGAATTTTGAACCCACATAAAGGAGGTAGTAAAACAAAAAAGATGAAAAAAGGTAAAAAAACTAAAAGAAACAAGAAAAAACACAAAAAGGTAAAAAAGACACAAAAACGTTTTAAAAAACATAAAGGTATTAAAAGAAAAAACACACAAAAACGCAAAATAAGTAAAAAGATAAAAAAGACACAAAAACGAAGAAGGAGAAATAAAAATAATAAAACAACTTAATAATTCCCCACCTTTATAAATAAAATGGAGAGAATACATACGTTTTTTAAAAAGGGGAAACCATCATTTATTATTAAAAATCAGGTATTTGATTTTACAGATATTGAAAAAGCGCGAGGTAAAATGACTGGGGCATTGCCCCAAAAAACAATTAAAATAACTCATATAGAACGTAAAGGTAAATATAAATTATGTTAATTGGGCATATATTAATTTACGGTTATATATATTTCTTTGTTGTTTATTATATTGTATTTTTCATTACTTTAATTTATTACATTATAATTGAGGAATGGTTTTGTAAGAATAGAATACCAGAATGGTATAAAAGGGTACACAGATACGTTGAACTGCGACAACAAGCAAGTATTGAAGAAGAGATTGATACAATTTTAGAAGATCTTGATACAACCGATGTATAGAATGTTTTATAATGGCTCTAACAATTATAAAACATATATAAAGCATAATAATTAATAACATCTATATGGTAAGAAATAGCATAGAGAATATGAATATTATAGCATCGGTATTTAATGGTATATTAATAATTTGGAATTGTATATCACTATTAGCAGAACAGGCAACTATTTCATTAAATAGTGTTGGAATACTTTGGATTTTTAATTTTAGCAATGCTATATTAGTTTCAGAGAGATATTTTCCGGAGATTAAAGATAAGGTAGCTAAAGGAGCATTACTTGCTACAATAGGAATTGGAAACGTATTGGCAATTATTTTAATGTTTACAGAAAAGGTATCACCGAATTTAGTTTTTTGTTTTATTTGTAATATAATAGGGTTTATAGTAAGTATAGTAGCATTTGCTTTAAAACATAAATAATAATATATACTACATATAATTATTTTGAAAGAGACTTAAACCAAACGCCACATCTTAATAAATAATGACAGACACTACAACAGACATTGCTAAATCTTTGCAACAAGACGGTGATATTTTAAAGGGTCAAGATGGATTGATTTTTGACCCTTTCAACTCCAATAATCACGAAATCACCCAAGCCCAAGTAGAAACTATTCTCCAAGAATATGGTGTTCCGAGTAAAGTCCACAATATTAATTTATATAAACGGGCATTTATTCATAAATCTTATGTGAAACGTCCGCATTTAGAAAATAAAGAAAATAATATAACGATTGTTGATAAACCTAATAACTGTTTAACACTTAAAACAAAATCGAACGAACGGTTGGAATTTTTGGGGGACGGTGTTTTGGAATGTATTACTAAATATTATCTTTATAGAAGATTTCCTAAAGGTAATGAAGGGTTTATGACAGAAAAAAAGATAGCACTGGTTAAAAATGAATCGATTGGAAAAATGGCATACGATATGGGAATAAATAGATGGTATATTATGTCAAAAAACGCAGAAGAAAAGAAAACAAGAACTAATCTAAAAAAACTTGGTTGTTTATTTGAAGCATTTTTAGGAGCATTGTTTTTGGATTTTAATAAGATTGATATAAAAGATGAACATAGTTGGTTTGAAAATGTATTTGTAACGGGACCAGGGTTTCAAATAGCACAAATTTTTGTAGAAGGTATTTTTGAAAAGCATGTGAATTGGACTGAACTCCTAGAGAATGATGATAATTACAAGAATATACTACAAGTGTTGATACAAAAGGAGTTTAAAACGACCCCAGTGTATGTAGAGATTTCTCAACAGGATGAAGATACGGGGTATCATATGGGAGTATATCTGTGTATTGGACAACATCATCACAATTTAAATCATTCAGATTCGCTTTCTTTTAGCAATTTTAACAGTTTTTCAAAGATTCAAGAATATATGCAAGAAAATGATAAGATTTATGTGTTTTTTGCAGATAGTAAACATAAAATAAAGAAGAAGGCGGAACAACAAGCTTGTAAATTGGCTATAGATCAAATAAATAAATGTAATTAAATAGTATATGGACGATATTTTAGGTAATCTTGGTTTATATAAAAAACCAGTTCCGAAAGAAAAAACGAGTATTAAGGTAGCGATTCCGCAGGTTTTAGAAGATATAACAGTAAATATTACCATAATTGATAAAACAAGGGAACCATTTGATAGAGATGCTATAATGGCAAGAATAAATAAATCACAACCGATGCAAAAGATACCGGAAGAAGAAGAGATTTTGCAGGAAAAATCAAAGCCGAGAGTGAGTAAATCAAAGCCGAGAGTGGACAAAACGCCAACCGATGTCGACGATTCAGATGTTGTTATGGTAGTAAAAAGAAAAGGGAAATCTAGATTAAAAATAGGAAAATCATTAAAAAAGACAATTACGGGATATACAGCAGAAGAAAAGTCACCCCCTGTAATCAAGGTAAAAAAAGGTCATAAGGTAAAGGTGAGAACATTAACAGATGTACCTAGTTCCAAAATAGTAATAGGGGATACCTTGTTATCAGAGCGGCTTTGGCCAAAACAAGAAGATATAAATATACGAGCGGCGAGTTATTATATGAACAATAGAAAGATATTTATAAATTTCATTGATGCGCTTTTTCAAAAATATCGTGAAGATTTAGAAGAAGAAGGTAAGGATTTATCTTGTGATAGAAGTGTTGGTGCTTTTTCATTAATGACACACCAGTCCATTGTGAGAGACTATATAAATCTTTACACACCATACAGGGGGTTACTTATTTATCACGGATTGGGTGCAGGAAAGACGTGTTCATCTATTAGCATGGCTGAGGGAATGAAAAGTGATAAAGGAATAGTAATTATGACACCGGCATCTCTTAGACAGAACTATATAACAGAGTTGAAAACGTGCGGAGATACATTATATAGATTAAACCAGTATTGGGAATTTATATCAACAGAGGTTGATCCGGACTTGGAAGAAAAGTTAAATAAAACGTTAAATCTCCCAAGAAGATTTATTGCAAAACAGAAGGGTGTTTGGATCATTAATATAAAAAAAGAGCCAAATTATGAAACACTAAGCACGCCTGAAAAAGCATCATTAAACATTCAATTAGACTATATGATTAAGGCAAAATATCAATTTATAAATTATAATGGACTTCGGATGAGTCATCTGGATGATTTAACAGAAGACGGGGTTAAAAATCCATTTGATAATAAAGTGATAATTGTGGATGAAGCGCATAATTTTGTAAGTCGTATTGTGAATAAAATAAAAAAGCCGGATTCACTTTCCAACAAACTATACAAATATATAATGTCTGCTACGAATTGTAAAATAATTTTTTTAACGGGTACACCAATTATAAATTATCCAAATGAGATAGGTGTTATGTATAATATGTTACGTGGATATATAAAAACATTTACTTTTTATGTGAATATTCAGACGGATGAACGTGTAACACAAGAAACAATTGAAAATATAATTTCACAAATAGAGGTAAGTGATTATATAAAATATAATACATCATCAAAGACGGTAACAGTTACAAGAAATCCGTTTGGGTTTGTGTCTATGAAAGATAGAAGAGAGTATAAAGGAGTAAATACTTTGAAACAAATGGGTGTAGGTAAGAAGAAATGTAAAAAGGCGAATCGAAATAGAGAGTGTGAGCGTGGATTTATTTGTAGTCCGGAAGAGTTTTGCAGTCCAATGCCGGATGAGATTTTTGTACAAAGGTGTATAGCAGCATTTAGATCAAATAATATAGAAGTTATGCAGCAAAAGGACAATAATTTTTACATTGAATCCAGATACACGGCATTGCCGGATACATTGGAAAATTTCAACGCTATGTTTATAAATCCCAAAACGGGAGATATGAAAAATCAAAATCTTTTTAAGAAGCGTGTTTTAGGACTAACATCATATTTTAGAAGTGCACAAGAACAACTGATGCCTAGATTTGACATTGATACGGATTTAAAGATATTACAAATACCGATGAGTGATTATCAATTTAAGGTGTATGAGGCGGCGAGAGTCGCCGAAAGAGATATGGAGAGAAATAATGCAAAAAAGAAAAAAAAACAATCAAATACGAATGGTGTATACAGTGAATCGGTTTCAACTTATCGTATTTTTAGTAGAGCATTTTGTAATTTTGTATTTCCGCCTACTATAGAAAGACCTAAACCACAGGCGGCTGACGATTTAAAAGATATTATAATGCGCGAAGGCATAGATGAAGATGATTTGGATGGTATTAATGTCCGGGAACGTTTAGATAATATTGATGGACGGTATGATACGGATGATGAAGCAGCATTAGAGGGGAAACAGTTAGAGAAGTCGGACGCGACATATGCAGATAGAATAAGGGGGGCATTATTGGAATTGGAGAGAAATGCGGATCAATATTTAACACCTGAAAAACTAGAGACATTTAGTCCTAAATTTTTAGAAATATTAAAAAATGTAACGTCCATGGATAATGTGGGGAAACATCTAATTTATTCAAATTTTAGAACATTGGAAGGTATAGGAATTATATCATTAATTTTGGAGCATAATGGATTTACACGATTTAAATTAAAAAAAGACGCTGCAAATAATTGGGATGTGGATATTGCAGAAGAAGATGTTGGAAAACCAACATTTGCACTATATACTGGTACGGAAGATGCGGAAGAAAAGGAGATTATAAGAAACATATATAATGGTGCGTGGGATAAAATTCCAACAAAATTAAGAGATTATGTAACGGGTATTGCTGAGAACAATAATATGGGAGAGATTATAAGGATATTTATGATTACGAGTAGTGGTGCAGAAGGAATATCATTAAAAAGCACCAGATTTGTTCATATAGTTGAACCATATTGGCATCCTGTTAGGATTGAACAGGTTATTGGTCGAGCGAGACGTATATGTAGTCATAATGAATTAGAAGAGGAATATAGAGATGTAAAAGTATTTATTTATTTAATGACTTTTGCGGAAAACCAACTTATTCTGGCGGAAACTGTACAAGATAGTTTAGATGGTTTACAGAAAATCAAGGGTTTGGCATCACGTGATTTGCTAATGAAAGATGTAAGTAAGATAGATGGGAAGACACCAATAACAAGTGATGAATCATTGTGGGAAATATCAAATAAAAAACAAGAAATAAATAAGCAAATTTTAGATGCATTAAAAAGTTCTTCTATGGACTGTTCATTGCATTCAAAATCGACAGATAAAGATCCGGTTATTTGTTTTCCGGGAGGCGATCCAATGCCGGATGAATTTATAACAACACCCGATTTGCAAACGGGTTCAACTGATAAGACAGAACGAATAAATCAAATGAAAGTTAAGGTTAAATATGAAAGTATTACATTAGAAGGTAGAATTTATGCATTTAGAAGATTTAATCATAAATTGATAGGCAAGAAGATCACTTCAGAGGGGGCATTATATGATTTGGATAGTTATAAATTTGCAAAGAAAAATAAAGGTGCGGTGCCGAGATTGGTTGGGTATTTGCGGTATGACGAATCTACAAAGGGGTTTAAAAAGACGAATAGTTAATTTTTCTTATTTTCTTTTAGATAAGAAACAAGTTCCTCTAATTTTGTTAATATATTATTTTGAATAGATAAGGAATCTTTTAATAATTGTGTATGTTCATCTTGTGAAGACAGTGTTGTTTTAACTTTTAATTTATGATAAAGATTAGAAGTTGTGGGTTCTTTTTCTACCGTTGGTTTAATAGGTGTATCCTCAAAGGTAACCTTTTTATTCTGTTTTTTCCCGCCTTTTTTAATCCATTCTTCGGCATCTTTTGATTTTTCGGGTATTTGTTCCATTATTTTTTTTAATTCATTTTCTCGTTGTTTCATTGCACTATCCATATCAGTATTTATTGTATCTTCGTTAACAGTTGTGTCACTAAAATCAATATCTTGAGGTTTTTTGGGTTTATTCATTTGGTTAAAGTTTTCTTGTTGTTCCTTTAAACGTTCTTCAAAAATTTTAATTTTTGGTGGTTTATTAAAAGATTTATCAGGTTCGACTCTTGTGTGAGATGGTTTGGGATTTAACACAAATGTATCCGGTTCAACTGCTATATTTTGAAATGCACGTAATAATTCTTTATTCATTTCTGTTAAATTATTTTTGTATGAAAACCGTTCTTTATGTATTCTCTCCAAATGAAAGGAAAACATCTCCATAAATTTCGAATTATTTTGTTTATTTAAGGGATGATTATCTAATAATTGTATTAGCAATTCTTTGTTTTCGTTAGAAGTGATTGACATTAATAAATAAATACATTTATAATCTTTATGTATTTATTAATTGGAATTAAAGTATTCCTTGCGTAATTGTAACATTTTTTCATCTGGTACTCTTTCAGTTTGAAAAACATTATATGGTGTTCCATTTAAAAGTTGGATAATAAAATACATTGAATACATACCGCATTCGCTATTACCACGCTGATGTATTTTTTTATTAATAAGTATATTAAATTTATTGTTAGATTGTTGTTTAACATCTTCACAAAATTTAAGTAATTGTTTTGGAATATCATCACCATAACTATCAAAAAAGTATATTTCGCCTTTATTAATATCTATATAAATTGCAACCCAGTGTGATCCAGATTCAGTATGTTTATCAAGATTAAATATTAAACCAACTTTTTTGACACCTTTTTTAATTGAATCAAGAAGATTAAATTTACAAATATCTTCCCATACACATTCATTATACATTCTATGTGTATCATAATCAATGGGCGATGGACCTAAAAATCTGAATGTTGTAAACGCCTTCTCCCACTGTTTCATAACTGCTTGTATATCAACGGTGGTTAGCCATTCATTTGGGTTTTTCTTCCATTTTTCAGGACTAATTGGTGCAAACATATCTCCTAAAAGTGATTTATCTACATCATGTTTAATGCATTGGTGGCGCATCCAACAAGATTCTGCATCACAAGTATCACTCATATATGCACGGAGTTGTTCCCATATCTTACGCGGAGTGGTTGATTTTATTTTCTCATCGGGATGTCTTGCATTCCATACGTTTTTAATTTTGTTTAATGCTTCTGAAGTATAACATGTATAAGGTAATGTTTCGTTTGTATTTTTCGGCGAACATCGTTCTTTTTTTAATGTTTTGTGATGTTTTGGGTGTTTCGGGTGTTTCGGGTGTTTTGTAGACATTAATATATATTTATATTATTTATTTACTCTTGTATTTTTCATCTTTTAAATTTATTTTTCTTATTTTTGGTATAACAGATTGTTTTTGTGTTTTTTTTTTAACATTTATATGGTCAGTTATTTTCGGTATCCGTTGTGGTTTTTGTTTCATTATTATTTTATTATTAAAAGAAATATCTGTAACAACTGTAGTGCTTTTTTTTTGGTTATATTTTAAATAATCTTGTTGAATTGTGTTTGATTTATCCTTAAATTTAAAATGTTCTATACAATTTTGTGCATAAATTTCAAACAAGTGATTTAATTCCAATTGATCACACATTTTACCATTTAGGAAATCTTGCGTTAATGTAGATATTCGTTGTTTATAAAATAGTAAATCGTCATTATCGATAACGTCAATCTTAGATTTTTCGATATTATTTAAAAATGCAGGATTAACTAAATATAAAAGATCATAATAATTTGCTGAATTATCCATTTATGTAAGCAGTATTTTAAAATATAAAATAAAACACGTAATAATTGCCATATTAATAGCAGCATGGTTAAATATTTCAATATTTTCAATATCATATTTTGTATCAAAAAGTATATCTAATGTATCAATGCCAAAATTGGTATTATACTCTTTATGATGGTTCATATGTTGAATAGGAGATTTAATATTATAATTAATATTATGAACAGTCGCGTATAACATTGCCCATAAAAATAAAATAGCACGATTAAACCGGAATGTATATGAGTTTAGATTTATATTGAAATTAGTATATGTTGTAAATAATATTAAAAATCCACCTTCAATAAAAAAATTAATTATAGTTTCAATAATTATATTAATTGGTTGTTTATTTATTGTAGGGTCGTGGTGTATTTTATCGTGAAAGTCACACGTGTATGTAAAAAAATTAATAATTAGTTTATTTAGCCAGGGCTTTGATTTAAAATATTTAATAATTGAAAATTTAGAATCTTTGTATAATAAACACGCGTCATTTGTATGAGATAAACTATGAATAGTATAACCAAAACACATTGCACAAATAAAAGAGATAATACCAGATATAATACTAGAGTAAACGTGTTCTTTTTGATTAGTATAAAATGTAATTAATCCAATTGAAATTAATGTTGTAATCCAAAAAATATAATTGAGTTTTATACTTTTATAAACAATTTCAATTCGTTTAAAATAATAGTTTTTTTGACAACATATTTTTTTACATTTAAATTCGCATTTATCCTTTTTTTTATCCTTTTTTTTACATTTTTTTTTATCCTTTTTTTTATCCTTTGGTAACTTTGGTAAAGACATTATTATTTAGATATAAAAAATAAATATAATAATTTACGTAAAATATATGTTTTGAAAATATAAAAAACATATATGAAAGATGTATCAAAATGTGATTTATCAAATAATATCGTTCTTAAAAAAGAACGTTGTGTTAGAAAAAGATTAAGAGATATAATTGTAAATTTCGTGATAGATATATGTCGTTTAACGGAATTATCTGATGTAACTATTGGGTATATTATTAAAATAGCACACTTTTTGGCACCCTGGAATATATTATTAATGGCAATTATATTACCTTTAAAAATTGCACCAATTGTTTTAATGCCATTCTTTGTTGCTTCAGGATTATTTATATTACTAAAGGGTTGTTTTTTAACAATCGTAGAATTTAAACTTTGTAAAAACGATTTTAATATAGTTGATCCTTATATACGTTTATTTGGACAAAAACCTACAGAAAATATACGTTATATATTTACTATATGTGGGATGTGTACAAATTTTTTAATTCTAATATTTATATTGTATTTGCGTGGATATTTTCAATGTAAATTACGTGTTTGAACTCTTGTATGATTATTAAATAATTTAAATCCGATATTACATACATTGGGATTAAATGGTGCAAAATATTCTTGTTTAAATAAAAGTGGGTTTGTTACTGGGGTAGGTTTATCTATTTTTGTTAAATATTGATTATTAAACATATCACTTTTAGAAGATGGTATATATTTTGCTTGGGGGCAAGATTGCATTGGGAAAATAGTATTTCTGAGGCGTGTTTCTGTATCAATGTTTGCCTGATAGCCATTGAAAGGTAGTGAATTACCTGGGGTAAACATTTTTTCAGTATTATAAACTGGTTGTTTATCACAAGGTGTTTCAGAAACGGGGTGACAATCAATTATTGGCATATGAATATATTTGGTAGGAACACTCCTTATACCATATTGCATTTGTACTGGATTTGTGGGAATATTACGTTTATATATTCTATCATTTAAATCTTGTGTTCTTTTTTGTTGACACAATAAAACACCATTTACTACACCTTCCATTTTATAATTATAAAATATTATAATATTTACAAATTACCTAAAGCACATATTATTAATTATGGTATAGGATGTGTGGAATATTTTGTTTACTTGGAGATTACAAACTAACCCAAAAAAATATAATTGATAAATTTGATTTGGGGCATCCTCGTGGTCCGGAACAAAGTTCTTTAACCAAGATTGCCGAAAATATTATTTTCGGGTTTCATAGATTGGCAATAAACGGTTATAATAGTCCAGCATCTGAACAACCTATTCGGAAGAAAGGTTGTATATTAATTTGTAATGGAGAGATTTATAATTGGAAAAATATAGCAACAATGATGGGTGTAGAGTGTTCTACGGGGTCAGATTGTGAGATTATTATTCATTTATATAAAAAATATGGGGTTCTACAAACATTACAAATGTTAGACGGTGTATTTTCATTTGTTTTGTATGATACCAATAATGGTAATATTTTTGTTGCCCGTGATCCACACGGGGTACGCCCTCTGTTTGTTTGGAAAAAGGACAATAATAATTTGTTGTTTGCATCTGAAGTAAAGATGGGGTTATCATTAGTAAATGCTAACCCAGAACAGTTTCCACCGGGTTCATATATATATACAAATACCGCGTACGGAGAATATACAACAACGAAATATTATACAAATAATAAATTTTCCAATAACTCAATCAAATATATAGAAGATACTACGAAGTTGATACAAAATAGTTTAAAAGATGCCATAAGAAAAAGGGTAGATAATACAGATAGAGAAATTGCGTGTTTGTTATCTGGTGGATTAGACAGTAGTTTGGTTTGTGGTTTAGTTGTACAAGAATTTAAGGAGAGATATGGTGAAAAGGGTGCAAAACGATTGCATACGTGGAGTATCGGGATGGAAGGTTCTGAAGATTTAAGTATGGCAAGATTGGTAGCAGATTATTTAGGTACAACACACCATGAAATAAAATTACATGAACAAGAATTTATAGATGCGATACCTGAAGTGATTCGTATAATAGAAAGCAATGATACAACTACAGTTCGCGCAAGTGTTGGAAACTATTTAATATGCAAATATATCAGGGAAAATAGTGATGCCAAGGTAGTATTTAACGGAGATGGTAGTGATGAGGTTGCAGGGGGATATTTATATTTTCATTATGCGCCGGATTCAATCGAATTTGATAAAGAATGTCGTAGAGTATTGAAAGATATTCATTTATTTGATGTATTGCGATCAGACCGAACTATCTCTTGCCACGGTTTAGAAGCACGAACACCCTTTTTAGATAGGGGGTTTGTTGAAACATATTTATCCATACCTTCGTATTTGCGAGATCATAATAGTACAAAAACCTGTGAAAAATATTTAATTCGAAATGCTTTTGAAGAAATGAATATTTTACCAAAGGAGGTTTTGTGGCGAAGAAAAGAAGCATTTAGTGATGGAGTGAGTAAAAAGACAAAATCTTGGTTTGAGATAATACAAGATTTTGCAGGAAAAAAATATAAAATGGATGGTAAAAAAGCAGAACAACAGTATTATGATGATATTTTTCATTCCTATTATGGTGATAAGGAGTATACAAAAAATATAGTTCCATATAAATGGATGCCAAGATTTGTAAATGCGTCAGATAGTAGTGCGCGCACTTTAAAAATATATGCACCCGATCCTTTAACTGTTGAATACAAGGTATAAAGGGGTTATAATTAATAAAGAGCATTGAAAAATAGATGCAAATATTTAGGAGTTACCTTTGCTAATTGTGGAATATAATCAAAGAGATATATATATATATATATTAATAATGATAAAAATGCCATCAAAAAAAACCCTAACATTGATTTTAATTGTGATTACTTTAATCATAATAGCCCCGGTTGTGTTGCGTTATACAATCATAGAAACTTTAGGTAATTATCGTGTTAAAAACAATGGTCGAAAAATACTTTTAATATACACCGGTGGGACTATTGGGATGGTGGAGAGTTCTCAAGGATATGTTCCAAAAAAACATTTTTTAGAAAAAAAATTAAAAACATTCTTACAAATGTATCCAAAAGATTATACGTCTATCATCGCTGATTACGACATCCATGAAATGGATCCTTTATTAGATTCATCAAATATGACACCGGAAGATTGGAATAAAATTATTTCGTCTATTGAAAATAATTATGGAAAATATGAAGCCTTTATTGTTATACATGGAACCGACACCATGGCATATAGTAGCAGTGCTGTGTCTTTTGCTTTTGAAAATTTAACCAAACCAATTATATTTACAGGTTCCCAAATTCCTTTGGCCAGAGTTAGAAATGATGGTCATCTTAATCTTATTACATCCATGATATTGGCATCAAACTTTGATATACCGGAGGTGTTATTGGTATTTAATAACCAAATTTTACGCGGTAACAGGACATCAAAAATTAGTTCAAATAAATTAAATGCTTTTGAAAGTCCTAATTTTCCCGAACTGGGAGCATTTGCATATGATAAAATGCCAAGAATTAGCGACTCGTTAATTAGAGGTAGTGGGTTTAGAACAACGGTTGCTACTAAATTTAATATTGAACATAAGGTTGTTGTTATTTGGTTGACACCAGGTATAGACTTCAATACTTTTAGAAGTATATTTCTCTCCGATCCAACAGTAAAGGGTCTTGTTTTGATGACCTACGGAATTGGAGATGGTCCTACAAGTAATAAACAATTCATTGCCTTTTTATCTTTTTTAAAAGAACGGGATATTGTCGTAATTAATAAATCACAATGTATTGAAGGTAAGGTGGATCAGGGAGATTATCAAACAGGGGATTTATTAAGAAGCAATGGTGTAATATCGGGCGTTGATATGACAACAGAAGCGACATACTGTAAATTGGTATATTTATTCTCGGTGTATGGTAATAATACAAGTATGATAAGATCTATGATTGATACTAATATACGCGGAGAGTTAAGTTTAAAAGGTACAGAAAAAGAATTTGCTATTTCAAATTTGTGAATGCGTCAGATAGTAGTGTACGAGTGTTAAAAAATTACACCAATTGTTATACAATATTATCAAGAAAATAGGATGCTAAAAATACAGCCCAAAATGGGGCTAATGTTAAACTTAACTCGGCACATAATGCAATTAAAAGTGCTATAAACCCTTTTTTAATTGATGTTTTTATCCTGGGAATATCTTCTTTATTTGAAAATACTCGTTTACCAAATATATCTACGTCTCCAGTCATAGATAAAATATATAAAGAAAACATAATAATAAAAAACATACCAATTACCCACGATTTATTAGTAACTAAATCAAATAGTTTGTCTTGGTTTCCACTATTATATATTAGACCAGCAATAATTCCCATAGTTAATATTATTATAACATCAGAGTGTATCTTCATAATATATATATATAAAAATATTTTATTTTATATAAAATATTTATAACAAAAAATTTAAATAAAGATATTATTTTATATTCTTATTTAAATGAACATGTTAAAAGAAACTACTAAAAATTCAAACAAATACAAGGTATTATGTCAGTCTTGTAAAGGTATTGGTTTAACCATTCGAAATGAACCATTTATATGTAAACACTGTGTTAATAATGAAAAAGTATTAAGGTGTTATTTATGTGAGAATGTGGGTAAAGGCAAATACATTGAATGCAATGAATGTTCTGGTATTGGATATATTTTAATAAATAATAAATATATAGATGAAAAATCAGAAAGTGGTTGAACACACATATACCTGGTTAAAGTATATTCTAATTATATTGTATATAGTTGGATTATTCGGTATATGGAGTGATTCGGGTAAATATCTTATGTTATTTGATTCTATTTTTAATATAATGATAGCAGGGGTATTAATTTATTTTTTTAATCCATTTAAAAAAACAGTATGTAATGATTTCCACAGAAAAGTTGTATTTTCTGCGGGAATAGCAATTTTATTGCAAACTTCAATAACACAATATTTTAATCCATTGACTAGAGTAAAAAATGTTATCAGCAAATCTTTTTAGTTTGTTTTTTTCCTAATTTTCGACAATGTCGTGTTTTTTTAGTGTCTGCGAGTTCTCTAATACTTTTCTTAATTCTTCTAAATTCGTGAATATCCTTTTTTGTAATATTATTACGTTTAATATTATATTTGTATATACCTTTACCGGAACTTAAATATTGTAACATATATTTTCTAAAATCGTCCCAATCATCTTTTTTTATAATTTTACCGTATGAAGAATGTAAATATTGTTCAATCATAATATGAAAGGGGATACCGTAATCATATGGATGTAATTTTATATAATTAATATTATTATGAATCATATCGGGATGAACTTGGTCATCTAAGAAAATAAACTTGCTATTTTTTGAATATTTTGTGGTTCTAAGTAAATCAGCGTGTGTTTTATTGTGTGTTGTTCGTTTATTTGTTTTTTCGCTATCTCTATATGCGGTAATTACCTTATCAAATAATTTACAATTCATTTTTTTTTCTAGATACTGTTTAATTAACATTGTCCAAGATCGTGGTCCTGTATTATTGGTATAAATTACGACCTTAATGCTACGGTCTTGTTTTTTATATGTTTTTATTAATTCAAGTATCTCAATTAATCCAAACCGTAAAAATTTTGGCCATAAATCAAGCAACTTAAAAATATATTTGTCGGTTATTTTTTTATTAATTATATTTTTGAGTCCACCTAAAAATATAGATAATTCTTCAAAATGCCCCATAGTATCATCTAAATCAAATACAATTACCTTGTTTATACATTTTGGCATTATATATTAAACAAATATGTTATATTTATACTATAATGCCAAAACATAAAAAGAAGAAGGCAAAGATCCCAAAAGCAATAAGAGAACAGGTTTGGATACAAAATTTTGGAGAGAAATTCAAACACAATTGTTATGTTCGTTGGTGTAAAAATAAAATTACAGTATTTGATTTTCATGTAGGACACGATATACCTGAAAGTAAGGGAGGGGGACTTGCAGTAGATAATTTAAAACCAATATGCGCGCGATGTAATCTATCAATGAGTGATAACTATACAATTAAAGAATGGAGTAATTTAAACCGTTCAACGTTTAAAAAATATTGTTGTTGTTTTTGATTTATGTATTTATAACTTAAACTCTGAACATTTATTTTTGTTATTATATATATATAAATGAATATACCCCGACCGGCCGATATAGAAGATAAAAACCCCAATTTTACTAAAGAAATGAAGGGTCCGTTTAACGGACAAGGTAAGTTTTTGAACGAGTTGCCAACGATCATTGAACTTTTGCGATGGAATTTAAGAGAAATTGAAGATGAATCCAAAATATGGGATGTAGCCGAATGGGGTCCTTTTGGGAACAGGTTAGAAGAGTGGATGACATCGCATAACTTTATTAAATATAAGAGTAAATACCGTGAAGCTGAGGGGGCATTGTCAAACCTTCAAAATGAATTATTAAAGGGGCGCGGTTCGCAGAAAGAAATTAATAATGCCACACAACTTTTAATAGATACTATAATAATGGGTGTTCCCCCAGGAGGAAGACATTATGGTGATGAGGGACTCGGTAATCAATATATACTTAGTTTATTACCTAAATATATTGTTGAGTATATAGTAGTCGAGAGAGATAGATTATGGAGGGAACGCGGGTGGGTCGATGACCCCTCTCCTTCCGTATATGACCTAACATTGGGTGATAGTGATAGTAGTTTGGGTAGTGGTAAACG
>TARA_R110002073_G_scaffold336538_1_pt1 | contig 20958 bp, 16 predicted proteins | sample TARA_R110002073 | Tara Oceans TARA_R110002073 (sample SAMEA4397174) | marine metagenome | biome: Polar Biome; feature: [DCM] deep chlorophyll maximum layer (ENVO:01000326); material: water (ENVO:00002006), including particulate matter (ENVO:01000060) such as... | depth 40 m | reverse complement strand
ATGAGATGGCCCTGACCCACTCAAATCTTCATAGACCCGAAATTTCTTACTCAAATAAGAAAAAGTTATGAATAAAAAATTGATTAAATTTATTCACCCTCAAATATTATCATGCAACCTTCACAACATAACTTTGAATCAAAAATTCTGATTCTCATAGTTTATTAACTATTTACTCGTGCATTATAAAATATATCTAAATTCTTATTATATATATTAGTTGAAACATTCATTAATCCTAATACTGAGTCAAATAAATAATCATGAGAATATTCATTTTGTTTAGCGTATGTTTTAATAGTATTTTTATTAAGTTTATTCGCCGTTATAAAAGAATCAGAAAACCACATAATCATAGGAATTTTGGTTTGTTCCTCAGGGGCAATAAAATATGGCGCTCCATGTAAATATAAATTATTTTCACCTAGTGATTCGCCATGATCAGATAAATAAATTAAACTAGTATTCCATTTATTATCATACTTTTTTAGTTTATCAATAAATGTTGAGATAACATAATCAGTATAAAGAATAGTATTATCGTATGTATTTACTAATTGTTCATTGGTACAGTTTTGAATATCGCTACGATGACATTCTGGAGTAAATTTGTTAAATCTACTTGGATATCTTTCATAATAAGCAGGTCCATGACTACCAATTAAGTGAATCACTACTACACTGTCTTTGGCATCTAATTTATTTAAATTATTTTGTAGATACTCAACTAAAATTTCATCATGACACGATAAACCATTACAAAATTGATCTTTATTATGTGCAGGCATGTAAAAGTGCTTAACATTGTTGCATACACCTTTACATCCTCCATCATTATCAAGCCATAGAACATTAGTGTTTGTCCTATTTATAATATCCATCAAATTATCTTCATTTTTAGCCTTGTATCTTTTAAATTCTTTTCTTGATAATCTAGAGAACATACAAGGTACAGAAGTTGCAGTTGCTGTTCCACATGAAGAAACTTTTTGAAAAGCTATAATGTCTTTTTGTGAAGTATATGGTGTAGTAGCTCTACCATAACCATTGTATTCATGATTTTGACCTCTAGCTGTTTCTCCAACGACAATAACTAATAAATTTTTCTTAGACAACTCATCTGTTTTTAGTTTTGCATCTAATCCTAATATTTTATAATTTTTTGTATCATTAAAAAATACATCATCAAGATATTTAATTAAACCATGCAAATAATATGTTGGAACAATTAGTTGATGTAGTGTGCGGTTATTTTTTTTTATTGAAATGTAACTTTTACTAAAGAAAAAAAAGATTGAAATCATTATTAAAAAAGAGCAAGAAATTATAATTGCTTTATATAATAATTCTTTACAAAATTTAAAATGAATAATATTTAAAAAACAAATAAATATCGAAGGTAAAATTCCTGTTAATACGACCCATAAAATAATAGATAAATTAAAATATGATAAAGCTTCTCCTGTATTTGTTTCAAAAATATTAGAAAACATTTCAGTGTCAAAAATTACACCATAAAAATATCCGTAATAAGAAACTATAGAACTAAAAATAAAAAGAGAAATTATTAAAGGCTTTTCTATATATTTTATTGTGATTAAAGAAAACAGGATTATAAATAAAGATATAAAAAAAACAGGCACAGATAATACAAACAGTGTATTAACATGCTCTAAATTATTTACAATTTGATAAAAATGTATAATAAAAGATGCATTATAAATAATTAAAAATATTGCTAATAAAAGTATCAGACAATAATCATATATCATTTGGAAAAAGACCTCATCACTCAAATTATGATGGTATGCCATCTGGACATACTGTTGCTGCTTGGGTTCCAGCTTCTTATGTTAGAATGTCATCTAAAAATTATAAATATTTATCAATTCCATTATATGCAACAGCAATTATGACTGGATATAGTAGAATAGATTGTAATGCGCATACCACATCTCAAGTAATTGTAGCTGCGTTATTTTCAGAAGTTATTACTTTCGTTTATAATAAATCTGATTGGCACAATAAATTAAGACTAAATGTTTATAATAACAAAAAAGTTAACTATTTCAATTTCACCTTAAACTTTTAACTTCTCTTAAGATTTAGGTTGAAAGATTTTATTACAAATATTTCCTAAAGCCTCTACTTTAGAAACTTTTTTTGCATTTATCGCCATCCTTTCTAATAAATCTTCGGTATTAATCAATTCAAGTATTTTATCTGCTAAATTTTCACTCGTTAAATTTTTTTGTTGCATAATAACAGCGGCATTATTACTTTCTAAAAACTTAGCATTCTTAGTTTGATGATCATCAACAGCCTGAGGAAAAGGAATAAAGATAGCAGCTAGACCAACTGCTGCAATTTCTGATACCGTCATAGCTCCTGATCGACAAATAATTAAATCAGCATTACTATAATAATCAACAATATTATCAATATACTTAATAATATTTATATTATTTTTATTATCTAAATTATATTTTTTATAGACACTTAAAGTCTCTTTATAATTTAAATCTCCACACTGATGAGTGATATTATAATTAACATCAGTATTATTTTTATTTAATAATTGATTTAAAGTCTCTGGAATTAATTTATTTAATGCAACTGCACCACGTGAACCACCAATAATTAAAATATTTACATCTTTTTTATTTAATTTATTTTGAAATCTTATCTTAGGGCTAGGTATATTTAAAATATCTGTTCTTATCGGATTACCTGTATATTTTAATTTATGTTTGATCTTACTTTGAATCTTATTAAAGCTATTAGGGAAACCTTCAAAAACTTGTTTTGCAAATCGCGCCAAAATGCTGTTAGTAAATCCGGCTATTGCATTTTGTTCATGTATTACTAATTTTCTTCTAGTTAAAAAAGCTGCTAAACCTCCTGGTCCACAAACAAAACCTCCCATACCTAAAACAATATTAGGCCTGAATTTAAGCATTACTATGATAGCTTGCAATAGCGCATATAATAATCTAAATGGCGCCAATAACTTAATCAAAATAGCTTTATTTCTTAATCCCCAAACTGAAATATAATTAATCTTTATATTTTCTTTAGACACTAATTTAGATTCCAATCCTTTATGAGTGCCAAGCCACTGAATTTCTACACTCTGATTATCTTCTTGCAATTTTTTTGCAATAGCAAGCCCTGGAATAATATGCCCTCCAGTTCCTGCTGCCATAATTAATATTTTGAATTTTTTATTTTTAGCCATTATTTAATATTCTTGCTTTTGAAAATTAACTTTTAAAATTAATATTACTATACAATAATTTACTAATAAACTACTACCACCATAACTTACAAAAGGCAAAGTTAATCCTTTCGTTGGTAAAAGTCCTAAATTTACTCCTATACTTATTGCTATTTGCCAAAAAAAATAACATCCGGCGCTATAGCATAAAAGACTTTCCATCTGCTTTTCACAACACGCTGATATATAGCCTTTATAAAATATTAAACTTATAAATAATAAATATACTAAAAATAAAGCACCAAGCCCTAAAAAACCTTGCTCTTCTGCAATTATTGCTAAAATAAAATCTGTATGAGCCTCTGGTAAGAAAAATAATTTTTGAACACTTGCACCAAGTCCCAAGCCCCAAAAATCACCTCTTCCATAAGCAATTAATGCCTGTGTTAATTGATATCCAGATGTAAATTGATTTTTCCAAGGATCTAAAAATGCAACTATTCTTTGTAATCTATATGGTGAGTAAATAATAGCTAAACTTAATAATATTAATGCTAAACTAATTAATAAAAGAAAATAACTTTTTTTAGCCCCGCTTATATATAAAACAGTTAAAAAAGTTAAAGTAATAACAACGCAAGATCCTAAATCTGGCTCCAGCATTACAAATATACATGGAATGCATAAAATAATTAAAGTTGTGATAAAACTTTTAACATTATTTAAATCTAGATTTTTATATCCGATTAAATATGGCAACAATATAATATAATTAAATTTTAATAACTCTGATACTTGGAGCTTAAAAATATATAAATTAATCCAGCGCTTACTACCATTTACTGAAACCCCAAAAAACAAAATAAAAATTAATAATAAATTTATAATTATATATATTAATAAACTTGCTTTAATTAAAGTTTTTAAATCAACTTGATATAACAAATAACCTAAAGCAAAAGCTAAAACTAAATAAATTGCTTGTCTTTGTAAAAAATAGAATGAATCATGATAATATTTTTCTGATATAGTAATAGATGCTGAATATATAGCTATAAGTCCAAACACAGCTAAAAATAAAGTTGCATAAAAAATAGTTATATCTAATTTATTTTGTTCCATTATAATTTTCTTTTACTATCTCCTTAAATATACTTCCTCTTTGCATATAATTTTTAAACATATCAAAACTTGCACATGCAGGAGAAAATAAAACTATATCTTTTAGATTCACAGCAAGGTTATTCTCATTAACTGCCTTATTATGCTTATCTAATACTAAACTAACTATTTTACCTAAAATTTTATCATTGCTAACTTCTTTACTATTTTCTATAATCAGAAAATCTTTGGTATCTTTAGATAAAATATTATTATAAATCTCATCTTTTGATTTACCAAAAATAACAATCCCACCTAAATTATTCTTATCAACAATATTTTTTAAAATTTTATTAAATTCAACAAAATCTTTTTCTTTTAAAACCCCACCTAAAATTAACCATAATTTATTATATTTAAGATTAACTAAGCTATTTAAAGCAGCACTTGTTGCATCTAAATTAGTACCTTTGGAATCATTAATCCATGTAATATCATTTTTATCTAAAAAAATTTCTGAACGATGCTCTAAGCCTTTAAAAGAATAAGCATTCAAAGCTATTTGCTGCAGTGCTTTAATTTTTACATCTAGAGCCTTTATATCTAATATGCTAAAAACTAAAGCAATACATGCCAAAGCATTATAAATATTATGTATTCCAAATAAAGAAAGCTTATTTATGTCTAATATTTGATAATCTTTATAATAAATAAAATCATTTTTAACATAAAAGCCTGTATCATCATTATTATCAAAATAGCTAAATTCTAATCTATTTTTAATAATTTGATTGCTCAGATTAACTAGGTTTTTATTATCTTTATTGATAATAATATTTTCAGCATTACTATAAATCTTATATTTAGCATAATAATAATCTTCTAAATTATTATATCTATCTAAATGATCAGGAGCTAAATTTAAAATAACAGCTGATTTTAAATTTAAGTTATTAGATATTTCTAATTGGAAACTTGAGAGTTCTAAGACATAAATATTATCAGAGTCTATCTTATGATTATCTTCTTGAAGTAAATCTAAAACAGGAATACCATAATTTCCGCCTAACTTGACCTTATGATTACTCTTTTTAAGTAAATGATAAACTAAAGCTGTAACTGTACTCTTACCATTTGTTCCAGTAATACCAATAACTTTTGAATTATAATTACTGGTAACATAATCAATAAATAACTGTATATCGCTTGTTATTGGAATATTTAATAACGCTAAATCTTCTAATAAATACCCAACGCAACCAGGACTTAAAACAATTTCATCTGGATTTATATCTTTAACTTTATCTAAAAGTTCAAATTTATTTAACCCTAAAAATAAATCATCATTTGCTTTTAAATCTAACTTTAAAATATCTTGTAAATTACCAGGCTTAGCATTGCTATCAATTAAAATAACTTGCTTATTATTTTTTAATAAAAATTTAGCAACAGAAACTCCAGTTGCCCCCAAGCCTATAATAATATATTTATCCCTAATTAATTTATTATCCATTTTTATTATACTAATTCCAGTAAATAAACTACATTGAATATGTCTTTTGGGACATTCCTTAATAACTGATTACTTAATTTTATCTTAGCTTAAGTGTCGCTAAACTACATAAAACCAATACTAATGAAATAATCCAAAACCTTACTATGATTTTTGGCTCAGCCCAACCTTTTAATTCAAAATGATGATGCAAAGGGGCCATTCTAAAAATTCTTTTACCAGTTAGACGAAATGATGCAACTTGTAAAATAACAGAAACGGTTTCAGCAACAAATATTCCCCCCATAATTAGTAAGATTAATTCTTGGCGAACTAAAATTGCAATTATACCTAAAGCGGCTCCTAAGCTAAGCGAGCCTACATCACCCATAAATACTTGAGCTGGATAAGTATTAAACCATAAAAATCCTAGTCCTGCGCCAATAATTGCTGCACAAAAAACGACTAATTCCCCAACTCCTGGAACATAAGGTATAGCAAGATAACTCGAAAAATTAATATTACCGGATAAATACGCGAAAACTCCTAACCCTGCAGCAATAAAAACAGTTGGTAAAGTGGCTAAGCCATCTAAGCCATCAGTTAAATTAACGGCGTTACTTGTGCCAACAATAACAAAATAAGCTAATACAATATAAAATAACCCCATTGGGATAGCAATATTCTTAAAAAAAGGAATAATCAATGCAGTCTCCGCTGGGGATTGCGCCGAAAAATATAAATAACACGCAGCAACTAAAGCTATCACTGATTGAGATAAATATTTCTTTTTCGCAGAAAGTCCTTTAGAGTTTTTCAATACTAACTTTTTATAATCATCACACAATCCTATCAAACCAAAGCCTAATGTGACCAATAAAACAATCCAAATGTATTTACTTGTTAAATTAGCCCATAATAAAGTTGTCAAGGTTATAGCTATCAGAATTAATCCTCCTCCCATTGTCGGAGTACCAGATTTTACTAAATGACTTTGCGGACCATCACTTCTTATAGATTGACCGACTTTATAACTGGTTAATTTTCTAATTAACGTTGGACCCAAAATTAATGAAATAATTAAAGATGTCAACACACTTAATATAGTTCGCATGGTGAGATATTCTACTACATTTAAAGCATGGTAATATCCTGATAACCACTGAAGAAACCATAACAACATATTTTTATACCTTTATATTTTAACTAATTCATTAACTACTTTACCAAGCCCCATTGAATTTGAGCCTTTAAATAAAACAGTAATACCTTTTTCTTTTTGAATTAAATCTGTTAACTTTTTAATTAAATCATCTTTACTATCACACAGAACTCCAGATTTAGTATAGCTATCTATACTAAATTTAACTAAATCCCCATAAGCAAAAAAATAATCTATATTCATATTACTTAAAGTTTCACCGATTTCTTTATGATAATATTCAGCATCCTGACCTAACTCACCCATATCTGCAAAAACAAAACATTTTTTATTGCTATTAGCATTATTATAATTAGCGAGTATATCTAACGATGCTTTTACTGCCACTGGATTAGCATTATATGCATCATCAATTAAGATTGCTTCATTAAAACCAGATTTTACCTCTAATCTTCCTGAAATTGTAGCTAAATTTTGTTCAATTCCTATTTTTATTTCATCAAGACTAAATCCTAAACTTAACGCTCCTTGTGCTGCAGCTAAAATATTATAAATATTATGTTTACCTAAAAGTGGCATGTTAATATTAATGTTATTATCTTGATAATGTAAATTAAAACTAGTTTGTTGATTTGATTTTATTATTATATCCGTTGCATAAATATTCGCTTTGCTTATGTTATTTATTGCAAAATACTTGGTTTTAGCTACTTCATGCTTAAATTCATAAAAATCATCTTGATTTACAATAGCAGTACCATTTGATTCTAAATATTTAAATATTTGTTGTTTTTCATGAGCTAGTTTCTCTATGCTGCCAAAATTACCGATGTGCACTGGCGCAACTATTGTTAAAATAGCAATATCAGGTCTTACTATCTCTGATAAATACTCTATCTCTCCAATATGGTTTGTACCTATTTCGAATATTGCTGCAACATAATCTTGATTATTTAAGCCTTTTAAAGCAGTAAGAGGAACTCCTATATTATTATTGTAGCTTTTGTCAGAATATAAAACTTTACCTTTAGTTTTTAATATAGCTGCTAAAATTTCTTTGGTTGTAGTTTTACCACAACTCCCTGTAATAGCAATAACTGGAAAATTAAAATTACTAATAATATATTTAGCTATTTTACCAAAAGATATAATCGTATCTTCGACTAAGATTATCTGGCAATTAAATTTTTCATAATCACTTAGATTAATTTTATTGGAAACTATACAACAAACAGCGCCATTATTTATTGCCTGATCAATAAAGTCATGACCATCAAAGTTATTACCTTTTATTGCGATAAAAACATCACCTGGAGTAATTTTTCTTGAATCAATTTCTATTTGCTTAATCTTTATATCATGATTTTTTATACCAGACAGATTTATCTCTAAAATAATTTTGCCTGATATAATCTTAATTAATTCATCTAAATTCATTTCTATTTAATTACCTTGATTTAATAAATTTTTTACAGTTACATAATCACTAAAGTAATGCTTATTCTCGCCTTTTATCTGATATTCTTCATGGCCTTTACCTGCAATTACTATAATGTCATTAATCTTAGCTAGCTTTATGGCCTTCTGAATAGCCAATGCTCGATCATGCTCTATTATTATTTTACTTTGCTCATCTTGAGATAGTTCTTTAATAATATCTACTATGATTTTCCTTGCATCTTCATTTCTTGGATTATCATCTGTAACAATCACTTTATCTGCATACTTGCAGGCTATTTTCCCCATCTTTGGCCGCTTAAGTTTATCTCTATCGCCCCCACAACCAAACACGCAAATTATCTTATTATTTTTCTTAAATTGAGCAAATTCTTGTAAAATATTTTCTAATGCATCTGGGGTATGAGCATAATCAACATAGGCTGTTATATGATTACTAGTAATAGCCTGCATTCTGCCAGGAATATCACCTACCTCACTAAGTTTAGATAAAATATCTTCTATTTTAAAATTATTATTTAACAATACTCCAATTACAGCTAATAAATTATAAATATTAAATTTTCCCATTAATTTAGATTCTAACTTATATTTAGATTTACTAATTTGCTGTTTTATATTTAGCTTTATATTCAATTCTATATTAACTAAAGTTTTATTTTTTTCTACTTGGTACTCATCAAAAATTATATAATTTAAATTTAGCTTATCTATATTAATATTACTGTTTTGTAATACTAAAAATCCTGCTTTACTACCATATGATATAATTTTATTCTTAATTTTATTGTTTATACAAATTTCTAATAATTCTTGACCATATTTATCATCATGATTAATAATAATTACAGTATTTTGCTTTATATAAGGCTTATCAAATAATTTGCTTTTTGCCAAAAAATAATCATTTAAATCTTTATGATAATCTAAATGATCATGGCTAAGATTTGTGAAAATTACAGTATTAAACTCAAGACATTGTAATCTATTTTGTGATAAAGCATGGGATGAAGCTTCCATATTAATATTTAATACTTGCTGACTTTTAAAATCTTGCAGTATTTTTTGTATTTGAATTGCTCCAGGTGTCGTATTTATAGCATTATAATTATTACTTAAAGTACCAAGAAACTCAGCCTGCATACCAAGTTTTTGCATACATTTAGTTAATAAATAAACTATAGAGGTCTTACCATTAGTTCCTGTAACACCTGTAAAATTAAAATCATTAATAATATTATTATAAAAATTTTTTGCTATAAAACCTACTTGGTTATATAAATCATAATAATTAATAATAATTATATTTTGATTTTTATCTATATAATCAAAATTACCATGAGCTTCTATATTATCAATATCTTTTAAAATTATTATATTGATTAGACTTTTATTATTAATAATATTTTCAATAAAATCTCGTCTATCTAAATTAATGCCTTTATAAGCTAAAAATAAACTTTGAGAGTTTACCAATCGACTATCATCAGTAATATTCTTTATATTATGTTTTTTTAATAATTCTGATATATCTAAATCTATATCTTTATGCAAAGTATTATCCTATTGATTGTTGTTCTAAACCCAAAATTCGTACAGCAGAGCTCATAACTTTGGAAAATACAGGTGCTGCAACTAACCCGCCATAATAACCATTTTCTTTAGGATCAGCAATAAACACCACCATTGCTAATTTAGGATTTGGATATGGAGCTAAACCCACAAACATTGCATTGTGGCTTTTGGCATCATAACCTACTCCTTTGATAATACGTCTTGTTGTACCTGTTTTACCTGCTACTTGTGCAAATGGAATAACAGCTCGACGTGCTGTGCCTGTTGGTCCTGTCACTCCATGCAAAACATCTAAAACCTGGCTTGATGTATTTTCTGACATAATTTTGTTTTTATATTCTATATTCCCAATATTTTTTTGTTTTAACACACTAATATTAGGCAAATATCCTTTATTACCAATAGCCGCATAAGCTTTAACTAATTGCAATGCATTAACAGCAATTCCATAACCAAAGCCTAAAGTATAATAACTAAATTTATCTGTTTCTTGAAAATGATTTAACCAGCCAGATGTCTCGCCTTGTAATTCATTTTGACTTTTAGAGGTAAACCCAAGATTATATAAAAAATCTACAAACTTATTTTGATCTATATCTGCAATTAGTTTACTTATTCCTATATTACTAGATCTAATTAAAATATCTCTAACTGTAAGTTTTCCAAAATTTCTAATATCTTTAATAGTCTTATTTTTAATAGTTAAAAAACCTGGAGAAGTATCAATAATATCATCTTGAGTTATATTTTTATTTTCAAAAGCCATAGCAAGAGTCAATGGTTTAAATACAGAGCCAGGCTCAAAAACATCAGTAATAGCTCTATTTCTTAAACTATTAAAATCAACATTTTTAGAATTATTAGGGTTATAACTAGGATAATTTGCCATTGCCAACACTTCTCCTGTGGTTACATCTAAAATAACAACTGCACCGCTTTGAGAGTTATGATAATCAATAGCATTTACTAATTCTTTATAAGCAAGATATTGCAATCTTAAATCTATACTTAAAGTTAAATCCTGACCTGATAAAGGCTCTTGAATGAGATCTAATTCTTTAATAGTTCTTCCTAATCTATCTTTTAATACAGATTGCTTACCTTGAGTGCCTTTAAGAGATTTATTATAATATAACTCTATACCTTCAACGCCATTATCATCAATGTCTGTTTTACCAAGCAATGTTGCGACAACTTCAGCGCTAGGATAATATCTTTTGGTTTTAGGCTCTAAAAATAAATAAGGTAAATTTAATTGCTTTATTTTTTCAGCTTTATTAGGACTTATATTTCTTTTAATATAGACAAATTGTTTATCTTCTTTTTCTGATAAAATCTCATCTAATTTTTTAGGTTTTATTATATTTAAAGTTTTTAGTTGCTTTGTTAAGTTTTTAATATCTATTTTATCTTTATGAATTTTATAAGGATTAAGCCATAGATCATATACAATAGTACTTACAGCTAAATACTTACCATTTCTATCTAAAATACTTCCTCTAATATTAGGAATACTTTCAACTCTAACAGCTCTAAGATCGCCTTGATTTTGTAAAAAGTCTTTTTGTGTGACAAATAAGTAATAACATCTAACAAAAAATAATATGAAAATACTAAAAATTAAAAATCCAAGTAAAAATAATCTAATTTTATAAATTTTCATATATGTATATTACTTAACTTAATATATTTATTTTTTTAGGTATATCCATATCTAATTTTTTTTTCGCAATAGTATCAATTCGACTTAAACTTGATAAAGTCTCATTTTCTAATATTAACTGTGATCGTTGATAATATAATTCATCTTGCTTTTTTGCTAAACCATCTATTCCTATAAATAATAATCTATTACTATGACGAACATAAACAACAGCTATAGCACTAATAAATACTAATATTATCAATAAAATAACGCTAAATGAGAAATTATTCTTAATATCCATAGAAACAAAATATAACTTATTCTTATATAAGTAAATTATAAGATATTTATTGTGTTGTGCAAAATTTTTGAATATTACACTAATCTTTTAAAAATGCCTTTATATTTTATTCGAAGAATATAACAAGCAAGTCCTACGAGTGCATAAAGAACATTAAAAATCCAAATTTTATCTGGGCCTATATTATAGTAATAAATCAGAATAGCTATTGGTAATACTGCAACAACCCATACGGTTAATCCGTTTACTAACATTATAAACTTAGTATCTCCTGCTGCGGTTAACAAACCTACATTTGCCCAAACACAGCCATCTATTAGTATATATAACCAAATCCAAATTAAAGTTTTATTTAAAATACCTAGCAACATGTCATATTCCATAGAATAAGCATCACTACCTATAAAAGCTTGGATTAAAATATTATGAAAAATAATTAAGAATAAACCTGCAAATAAAGATATCAACACTTGCAGTTTATACATCGTTACATTCAATCTTTTTAATAATAAAAGATTCATTTTAATTTTTTTAAACTTAGCGCCTATTATATTGGATGCAACTGTTGTAACTGCTCTTGATAAACCGTCATTAACAAAGGCTAATAAAATTAAAATATTTTGACCTATTGTTATAACAGTTAAATATAAAGCTGAATATATTGCCACGATATTTAATAAAAAAGCCCATGCCGCAATTTCGATAAAATGAGCGATCGTTGTTGGCAAACCTATTTTTAAACATTTAAGAAATAATGCTTTATCAAACTTATAATCTAACACTCCAAACTCTTGAATATGAGCTTTACTAAAAAAACCGATTAATAAGATTAATACTTGTATAATTTGCGCTGTTATAGTCGCTAATGCTGCTCCTTTAGTTCCCATTGATGGAATAATATCAGATACACCAAAAACTAAAACTATATCTAAAACTAGATTAATAACATTTGCAACAATACTAACGATTGTAACAAAAATAACTTTGCCTCGCCCAATATAAAAACTAGTTAAAGCTGCATATAATGGCATAAGCCAAGCAAAGCTTACAATTAATTTAAAAAATGGCAATCCTAACTCTTCATAATCTTTAGCAATAAGATATGGGCCTGCAAATTGAGCAACTGGAAAACATATTATGCTGAATAATAAGGCAAAATAAATCATCTGCCAAACTGGTTTGGCTATTTTTTTATATTCTTTTGCTCCATTATATTGGCCAACAAAAACTTCAGCAATACCAGCTATACCTATTGGGGCGTATTGTAAAACAGCTGCAATTATCCCAGCTATCGAGATAGCATTCATTGCATCAAGACTATAACTTGCCATAATTAATCTATCGAAAAAAAACATTAAGTTTCCTGATAAAAAGCTTAACATCAAAGGGAAAGCTATAAGCATTAGCTCTGGCAGACTTCCTGGCTTATATTTTGATAATAATTTGTATTCTGGTTTTTTAGATAATACTGGCATAAAAAGTTTAAAACAAAATAGGTAATTAAGACTAAAATTAAATTATAACACTATAAAATATTAAAATCATATGACCAAAGAAATCTCAGGATGGGGACTGTACCCCAAAATAAAGACTAAAATATTTAGTCCAGAAAGTGCTAATCAAATAATAGAATATTTAGATAGTTCAAAAAAAACTAATTCTATAATAGCAAGAGGAATGGGACGCAGCTATGGAGATAGTGCTTTAGCTAAAAATATTTTTGATACTACTAAACTAAATCACTTTATAAGTTTTGATGAAAAAACTGGATTATTATCTTGTCTTGCAGGAGTAACTTTAGATAATATATTAAAATATTTAGCCCCTAAAGGTTGGTTCTTACCTGTAACTCCTGGAACTAAATTTATAACTATAGGTGGCGCTATAGCAAGTGATGTACATGGTAAAAATCATCATATTGATGGCTGCTTTAGTGAGTTTATTAAAAATATAAAACTCATTCTGGCAACTGGTGAGATAATAAATTGCTCACAATCTGAAAATCCTGAAATTTTTTATGCAACCTGTGGCGGCATGGGACTTACAGGTATAATTATAGAGGCAACTTTGCAGTTAACTCCTATTAAATCAACTTTTATAAAACAAACCATAATAAAAACTAAGAATTTAAGAGATACCCTAGAAAAACTTGAAGAGCATGAAAGCTATAATTATTCTGCAGCATGGCTTGATTGCATTAATGGCAATAATAATTTAGGTAGAGGTATTATTCTATTAGGTGAGCATGAAAATAAATACTCTCAATATGCTCTATCTAATAATCTAAATCCCCATAATAAAGGTAAATTAAATATTCCGTTTTATTTTCCTGATTTTGTTTTGAATAAATACTCTATGAGTATATTCAATAAATTATATTATCAAAAAAGCTTAAAGTCATCAGCAACATATATTACTCATTATGATAATTTTTTTTATCCTTTAGACAAGATTAATAATTGGAATTATATTTATGGAAAACAAGGTTTTTTGCAGTATCAATTTGTAATACCAAAAGATGATAATGGTATAAATAATTTATTTAATATATTACAATATATTAAAAATTATCAACAATACCCTAACCTTGCAGTATTAAAATTATTTGGCAATGCAAATAATAATTATTTATCATTTCCTAAACTAGGCTATACATTAACTTTGGATTTTAAAATAAGTACAAATATTTTTAAATTTTTAAATAATTTAGATAAAAAAATCTTAGACTATAATGGAAAAATTTATTTAACTAAAGATGCCAGAATGTCTAAAACTGTTTTTAAAGAAAGCTATGCTAATTTAGATAAATTTCTTAAGATTAAAAATCAAGTAGATCCTGATAATTTATTTAGATCAATGCAATTTGATAGGTTATTTGTTTAATAAAAACTCTAGTAGTTTCAAGCTCATCATAATTGAATTTATTAAAATTAACATAATAAATACCTTAACATAATTTAAAACCAAGGTTATCATTAAAGTTTATTTATTAAGCAATGGGAATAACAATAAAATGAGCATGGATATTTTTCGTAAATATGATATTAGAGGCATTTATAATGAAGATTTAACCAATGAAATTGCTTATGAAATAGGCCTTAGTCTTGGTAATCAAATAAGTAATAATAAAGACAATACTAATAAAATAGTAATCGCAAAAGATGCTAGATTATCTGGAGATAGTCTTTTTAATAATTTATCTCAAGGATTTATTGACGCTGGAATAGATGTTTATTACATAGGCACAGCACCAACACCAGTTTTATATCATTATGTTGCAACTAAAGATTTTTTAAATGGCATAATTATAACAGGAAGCCATAACCCTTCTGAATATAACGGCATGAAGATTATTATTAATAATTCTTCTTTTTATGGAGATGCTCTTGAAGCTCTAGCTCACACTATTCAGAACAAAGAATATCAAAAATCTAATCATCAAGGTAAATTAATAACCTGTGATGATGCTATTGAAAATTATAAACAAGATATTTTACAAAAAATATTAATAAATGATGCTACAAAACAAAATTTAAAAAATCTTAAAGTTGTAATAGATTCTGGTAATGGTGTTGCAGGGATTGTTGCTCCTCATTTACTTCGAGAATTAGGCTGTGAAGTAATCGATTTATTTAGCGAGCCAGATGGTAGCTTTCCTAATCATCACCCTGATCCGGCAAAATTAGCTAATTTAAAAGACTTACAACAAGCTGTGTTAGAACATAATGCTGATTTGGGTCTTGCTTTTGATGGAGATGCGGATAGATTAGGTGTTGTTACTAATAAAACTGAAGTTATTTTTCCTGATAGAATCTTAATGTTATTTGCTGTTGATGTATTAAAGAAACATCCTCAAGCAACTATTGTATATGATGTAAAATGCTGCAGACATTTAGAAAAAGTTATTAAAGATCATAATGGAATACCTTTAATGTATTGCACTGGTCATTCTTTAATTAAATCTAAAATTAAAGAAAGTGGCGCATTACTTGCTGGAGAAATGAGCGGTCATATGTTTTTTGTTGATAACTGGTATGGTTTTGATGATGGCATATACTCAGCTGTTAGATTATTAGATTATTATGCTGAAATAAAAGCAAATCAAAAAATAACTTTTTCTGAGCTTATGGAAAAATTTGATGATAATAGTATTAGCACTCCTGAAATTAATATTCTTACATCAGAAACTAGAAAGCATGCAATTATTACTGAGCTTGCCAAAACAGGCCAGTTTGGAGATTGTAAAAAAATAGACATTGATGGCCTTAGAATAGAATATACTGATGGCTGGGGATTAGTTAGAGCATCGAATACTACACCTAATTTAGTATTACGGTTTGAAGCTAAAGATCAGAAATGTATTGATGAAATTCAAGATACTTTTAAACGAGAGCTTTTAAAAGTTGCACCTGAAGTTGAATGGATGTAATTTATTTGGATTTTTAGTTCGTTGAAATCTTTTTGTGCGAACTAAAATTCGCCTTTTTCTTTACGAAAAAAAAGTTTATTCGCTTCGCTCATTTAATACTACTTTGCATTTTGATTTAAACAAGATGCAAAGCTTTCTCTTTTTTTATATAACTTTTTAAATATTATATTTACTTAAATACCAATTTATAGTTTTTCTTATTCCTGTTGCAAAATTTTCTTTTGCTTGCCAACCTAATTCTTTCGTTATTTTAGTTGCATCAATTGCATAACGTTTATCATGCCCTGCCCTGTCTTTTACAAAGGTAATTAAATCTTCATATTTTTTATTATTACCTAAAGGCTTTATCTCATCTAAAACATTACAAATTTCAGATACAACTTCTAAATTATTTTTCTCATTATTGCCGCCTATATTATAAGACTCTCCTGATATGCCATTATGGTAAACTAAATCAATACCTGTACAATGATCTAAAACATAAAGCCAATCTCTGATATTTTTACCATCTCCATATATAGGAATAGGCTCTTTATTTAAAGCTTTTTTGATAATAACTGGGATTAATTTTTCATCATGTTGTTTTGGTCCATAATTATTAGAGCAATTTGACATTGTAGTATTCATGCCATAAGTATGATGATATGCTCGAGTCAGAAAATCAGATGATGCTTTTGATGCACTGTATGGTGAATTTGGCGCATAAGCCGTATCTTCTTTGAATAAACCTGTATCCCCTAAAGTTCCATATACTTCATCAGTTGATATATGATGAAATCTTGCATCTTTATAATTATTTTTATATTGATTTGGTCCATCCATCCAGTGATTTCTAGATATATCTAATAAATTAAAGGTACCTTCTATATTAGTTTTTATAAATGGCTCTGGGCCTGAAATTGAATTATCAACATGACTTTCTGCTGCAAAATTAATTACACCATTAATTTTATATTCTTCAAAAATATTTTTAACTAAATCTTTATTGCAAATATCACCTTTGATAAAAATATAATTATCAGAATTTTCAATTTCTGTTAAATTATTTAAATCTCCAGCATAAGTTAAAATATCTAAGTTTATAATTCTATATTCTGGATATTTATTGACAAAATATGGCACAAAATTTGAGCCAATGAAACCTGCTCCACCTGTTATTAATATATTTTTTTTGAAAGTCATGCTTAATACCTGTAATGTATATGAAAATTGCTTTATATTTTGACTCAATTTTTTTAAGATAACAAGAGTCTTTATTTTAACTTATAAAGCATAGACTCATACAAGAGTAGAGTGCCGCTCATGATGCACCGCAACACAGTTTTGTGTTTTCATGTTTTCAGTTATATTTAAATCTTTATAAGAAATAATATGTTTGTATAGCATTTCTGCATTGCTAAACATTTCAGGAAGCTTACCTAGCACAGCACTAGTAAACCCCATGGTTGCTGATTGACTATGTTGATATTTTTTATTAATTAGCAATGAATGAGCAATAGTATCAATACTTCTATCAATATTTGAGCTTGATTTTTTATTAGGATTATATCTTATTAGATAACCCATTTGCGGAGCATTGAAACATACTACTGGATATTTTAAGTTACTAAATCTTGTATTATTTGCTTCAATGCCTACTAGTTGGGCAAGAGCACCACCTAAAGAATGGCCTGTGAAGGCTAGGAATGTTGGAAAGTATGTTGTTACAATCTCTTCATAAAAATCAAAAGCTTTATTATAAGATTCAGGCCATTCTCCTAATGCCAGCTTAAAATCATGATATGCAAAATCATAAAAATCATCACTGCCTCTAAAGGCAATTATCCCTTCTGTGGGGTTATTTTTTTTTACATAATATGCGGCAAAAAATCCTTTACTATCCAATTTAGAAAAATCTTTTCTTACCCATTCATGATCTTCTTTAAGAAAACTATTTTTATAATACCCTTTTTTATCTGGAATATTATCATCATCATTTTTTTTAATATCTGGATAATAAAAATCTACTTCGGGATAATATACATCATCACAGATTCTTACATAATCTTGAACAGTATAATGCATGTCAAATAGCCTTTTTTATTCTTATTAATTACAACTATAAATATCTTTTGTATTTTTTAATCTAATAGAATTAGGAATTCCTGAATCTGACATTCGCAGCGCTAAATTCCAATCTCTTTGATTATATGCTTTTTGAATATATTGACATGAATCCAGCAACAGTTTTTGAGGAAGCTGAAATTCATAAAAAAATTTATATAAAAGTGGGATAGCAGTTTGAACTTGAAAATCAGGACCGTTATTTTTTTCAAGCCAAATAGAAACTCCTTCACTTATTTCAGGAAAAAAAGAACAACCTTTATAATATTCTACATAAGTCATACCAGGATAAATATTTTTCATATATTTATTTAAAATTATACTTCCTGCTCTAATTTGCATATTAGCAGTAGAATTTTTAGTAACATTACCTATAAATGATCTCATAGAATAATCTTGTGCAACATACCCAAACTGAACATTATCAGCTCCTGTTAATTCCTCAATTCCATCACTAATATTACGAATGTCAAACCAAGAACCATAACTATCTTTAGGAAGCCAATAATCATCTTTATTTTTTAAAATAAAATGAATTCTGCAATTATACTCAGCAAATCTCTTATCAGTTTCAGGCTTATACTCAACAACAGAAATTCCTGCGCCATGCATGTTTTCTGGTAACTTAACTGCTTTTTTAATATCTAATTCTGCTTGCTTTGCAAATTCTGCATCATAAACAAAACTTGAAAATTTTTTATCGATTTTTAGCTTTGATATTTTTTCTATGTCTTGTTTTATAGAATCTGTGATGTCTAAATCTTTAGGAATATTTACAGCAAATAGATTTTTTATTGATAACAGAAAACTTAATATAAAAATGATTTTTATATTTTTCATAATTAGCCACTTTGTTGTTATTATTATTGTGGCTTAATTTAGCATGTTTTTAATATTTTATAAATTAATATTTTTTGATAGTAATTTTAATTCTTTGCCGCAAAAAGCAAGACCTATTGTAATAGCTGTCTTTATTCCCTGCTCTTTAAAAATATCAGTATATCTCTTATCTGATATTTGCAATAATGCCTCATTAGCTTTGTTTTCCAAATCTTTTATATCTGAAGCTAATTTAAATTCTAGTATAATGCCATTTCTCGTTTTATCTTTAGGAACAAAAGCAACATCAAATCGACCATAACCTGACTCTTGATTTGATTTAATCAAATAATCTTCTCTAAGACCAACCACAAGACCTAAAATAAAGCTGTGAAAAACTTGTTCTTTAGTATTTTTATTAAAATCAAAATAACTTCCTGATTCTGATATATAATCTTTTAAAACTTGCTCAAATATATCTAGCTGATTATTTTTTAAACTATTTATAAAGTAATTATAGTTTTTAACACTTAAACTCTCAGTCGAATAAAACCAATTTTCAAATATTTTCTCATAAACCATCTTAACTTCATCATTTGGAATTTGTAATTTTGCAATTCTTTGACCTCTTATTAAAGTTATACCCTCAGCCTTTAAATATCCTGTATATAATAATAAAGTCCATAAAGCAGAGTCTTGCTTATCTAAAAGTGGAAATACTAAATTATCTTCTATTGGCTGCTCAATTTCTTTATCTTGTAATAATGTTTCAAATTGTTCTTTTACGTTTGCCTTTGAATTACTTAATAAGCTTTCTAATAATGTATTTTGTGAAGTGTTAATCCAATAAGACTTTAACTGCCCCTGTTGCGCTAAACAGTTTATAATAGACCAAGGATTGTAAATTATGCTATCTCCAAAAAAATAGCCATTATACCAATTTTTTATATCTTTGCTTTTTATATTCAAATTAGATTTATTTATAAGAACTAAAACTTCTTCTTCACTAAAACCAAAATACTGACTATAACCTTTATCTAATACATTATAGCTTTTAATATTGTTAAGATCTGAAAATAAACTTTCCGCTGATACTTTTGTAATTCCGGTAACAACGGCTTTGTGCAAATCTCTATTACCTTTTAAAGCATCACCAAAGATTCCCTGCATTAAACTTATTATTTTTTCATAATAATTATTTGTATAGCCAGAATGAATTGGAGAGTCATATTCATCTATTAGTAGTATCGGCTTTATACCTGTTACTTTATGGTAAAAACCTGTGAGCTCTTGAATAGCTGAGCGTAGCTCTGCAGCACTCAAAGTTGAATCAATTATTCTATTATATAGTTTTTGCTCAAATGAAGATAATTTCTCATACAAATACTTTTTGTGATCTCTATATAGTTTACTTAGCAATTGCTTTATTAAATTTTCAGCAAGATCAATGTTTCCTGCACTTACTTTTTTGAAAGTAATAAAAATTACCGGATATTTATTTTGGTGAGTATCGCAAAAGTCAACATCTGTAGATATTTTTAAATCTTTAAATAAATTATTTTCTTGCTTTTTATGTATCCCTAAAAAGCATTCCAACATAGACATATTAATAGTCTTACCAAAGCGTCTTGGTCTAGTGATTAATATAACCTCAGC
>TARA_R110002073_G_scaffold11117_19_pt1 | contig 21015 bp, 21 predicted proteins | sample TARA_R110002073 | Tara Oceans TARA_R110002073 (sample SAMEA4397174) | marine metagenome | biome: Polar Biome; feature: [DCM] deep chlorophyll maximum layer (ENVO:01000326); material: water (ENVO:00002006), including particulate matter (ENVO:01000060) such as... | depth 40 m | reverse complement strand
TCATAACCTGAAGGTCGTAGGTTCAAATCCTACCCCCGCAACCAAAATACTCAACAATATCAAGTACTTGGAGCCCGACCTAACCAGTCGGGCTTTCCGCATGCCAATTCTTGTCAACGCCTGGTCAACGATACATGAGGCCCCCTGATAAATCAGGGGCTCGTGCGTCTGGCAACGTCAAAAGCCTTGTGGCAGCATCTCGCCATGATCGAGTTCCGTACCCTTTCCGATAACCAACCTGATCTCGCGCACTCGCCGTTGCTGCGCGCGGCGCTGCTGACGCTGCAATACACGCAGGAGCGCGGGGGCACGGAGTAATCGGTTTGACCAAGACGATGGCGTTTAAACGCGTGTCGCCGACGATCAGACTAGGGCTTCCTAAATCGGGCGGTCAAAGACCCCTGCAGTAGAGATTGGTTTGAATCTGTCTGACAACACTGCAGTGCTCATTCTTGTCAGTGAGATCGACCCGAGGGGTCACTTAATCCAGTTCACCCCGATTTTTCGTCCTCGTGAAAGTGCCCACCGAGGAACAATTGTCCGACCTTTGGATCATTGAGCAAACGCGAGGCTTTGTCGTGCATCCGCGTCTGACCCAGTTCAAGTACAAGTCCGAAATCTGACATTGCCAGCGCCGCCTTGGCGTTTTGCTCTACCATGAGGATGGTGACGCCTTGGTCGCGCAGGCGTTGTAGTGTCACAAACACCTCTTGCACCAGATTGGGGGACAATCCGATCGAGGGTTCGTCGATCAAGATCAGCTTTGGATCCAGCAACAACGCCCGTGCAATCTCCAATTGCTTTTGCTGGCCGCCGGACAGCTCAATTGCTTTGCGGTCCCTGAACTCGCGCAGCATCGGGAATTGCGTCATCACCTGGTCCATGCGGTCACGCAGTTTGCCTTGATCGCGCAAAGTGATCCCGCCCATTTCCAGATTGTGCCAGACCGACAGTTGCGGAATCACGTTTCGCCCTTGAGGCACATATGTGACGCCCTGAGCAATCATCTGTTTGGGCGTTTGGCCGGTGATATCTTTACCCTCTAGCAGGACGTGCCCGGAATGAATGTTCAGCAGACCAAAGATCGCCTTGAACACTGTTGATTTGCCAGCGCCATTCGGCCCGATCATTGTAGTAATCGACGCCTTCGGGATCTTGAAAGTGGTGCCGTTCAGAATGGTGATCTGCCCATAGCCACCGTAAATGTCCTTGAGTTCCAGCATCATCAGCCCCCCAGATATGCGTCGATGACCCGCTGGTTCGCCCGTATTTCCGCAGGCGTTCCTTCGGCAATCACCGACCCTTCGGCGAGCACGATAATACGGGTGCACAGACTCATCACGAATTCCATGTTGTGCTCGATCACGACAAAGGTCGTACCGTGATCACGGTTATAGGTTCGCAAGCGTTCCTTCAGATATTCCAGCATGGTCAGGTTTACGCCGCCTGCAGGCTCGTCCAACAGCACCAGCCCCGGCCCAGCCATAAATGCCATCGCGGCGTCGACCAATTTTTGCTGACCATAAGACAGCGACCCGGCCTTTTCATGGCGCAGGTGCTCGAGCCGGAAGAAGCTGATCAGTTGTTCCGCCTCGCCCGTCAGGCCGGCATCCGGCGGGCCCAACAACCGGGACCACATGGTTCCGTGATGCTCTTGTCCGGCCATGATGATATTGTCCAGGACGGACATATCCGGGAACACCGACAGTTGTTGAAACGTCCGGCCGATGCCGCGCTTGTTCAGGCTGTGAGCGGGCTTTCCAGCCACACTTTCTCCTTTGAACAGCACCTCGCCGGTATCTGCCGGGTATTGCCCCAAGATACAGTTGAACAGCGTCGACTTGCCCGATCCATTGGGGCCGATCAAGCCCAGAACTTCGCCGTCCTGCACATCAAAGCTGACATTCTGCACGGCCTTGATGGCGCCAAAAGACTTGGAAATGTTCCGCACACTCAGGATACTTTCCCGAGCCACGGGAGCCGTTTTCGTCGCCACGCTCATAGCTGCGCTCCATTCTTAAGATCGCCACGGGCAACACGCTGCGCCCGCAGTTTCGTGGCGATCTTTTCGCCAAGACCAATTAGGCCGGTGGGAGAAAACACCAACAGAACCAAGACAAACGCGGCATAGATGATGAGGTAATACCCATCGGTAAAGCGCAGCATCTCTGGCAGAAGCACCACCAACGCGGCGCCCAGAAACGGACCGAAATAAAACCCAGAGCCGCCGACAATCACCATTAGGAGAATCTTCAGAGAATGGATCAGGGTAAATGATCCCGGTTCAATGAATTGCACCAAAGGTGCCAACAAAGCCCCAGCGAGCCCGCCAAAGGCCGACCCTATGGCAAACGCCAACAAGGTCATGCGGCGGGTGTTCAGTCCGAGCGAATTTGCGCGGATCGGGTTCTCACGCAGGGCTTTGAACGCGCGGCCCCAAGGGGAATGCACGATCCAGGCCATTGCGCCCGCCGCAACCACGAAACAAACCGCAGCAAAATAGTAGAACGCGACCTGAGAATTCAGCGACAGGCCAAAGATCGTTGGGCGCGGGATTGGCACCAATCCAAACGAGCCCCCCGTCAGCCATTCTTCGTTCCGCAGGACTAGAAACACCAGTGTATTGAAGGCCAAGGTCACAAAGGCCAGAAAGTGGTGCTGAACACGCAGGGCAGGATAGCCAAGGATCAGGCCGATAGCGAAACACGACAGAACCGCTACGGGCATCGCCAGAAACCAGCTGATCCCGGTCATCGTCATCAAAGCCGTGACATAAGCCCCAATCCCCATGAACGCCGCCTGCGCAAGGCTGACTTGCCCAGCATAACCCAGCGTCAGGTTAAGACCCATCGCCGCGATCGAGAACACCAGCCAGGAACACAGCACATAGACGATGTAATTTCCTTGTCCGAATGGCGCGATAAACAGCGCCACCAGACCAAGCGCCAACAGCAAAAACTTGATTGGTTTTGACATCAGACGGTCCTTCCTTCGGACGTGCCCATGATCCCTTGCGGGCGCACCATGACAATCACGATCAATAAGATCAGCGGAACCGCCGTGCGGTACTGTGCCGAGACATAGACCGCCGCTAAATTGTCAACGACACCAATCAAGAGCCCACCAACCAAGGCACCTCGGATCTGGTTGAACCCGCCGACAATCGCGGCGATGAACGCCACCAGCCCCAGCGTTTCGCCGTTGGAAAACTTCGCCAGATATACCGGCGTGATCAGCACAGAGGCTACGGTTGCCAGCGCCGCGTTGATCAGAAACGTGTACATGACCATACGCTTAATATCGACGCCGAGGATCTCGGCCACTTGCGGGTTTTGCGCCGTCGCCTGCATGGAGCGCCCTGTCCGGGTGCGTTGCAGGAACATCTGCAGGGCAAGAATGATCAAGAAGCACAGCGCCAGATTCAAAAGGTCGCCAATCGAAATCGCAGCGCCGAAGACGCGAACAACCTCGGATGGGAAGACGTGCGGGAACGGTTGGCCCTGGGCTGAATAAAACTCTTTGACGCTTTCTTTCATCAACAACCCGAGCGCGATGGTGGCAATCACCAGCGGCAAAGTGCCGTGTGGCAGCATCGGTTCTACGATCAGCTTTTTGAACGCAACACCCAAGAGAAGCAAAGACGCGACCAGTGCGAAAGCAATCGCCAGCCAAAGCGGTGCGCCAAGGCCCATCGCCGCCAAGACGAAGAAGGCGGGCAACATGACAAATTCGCCCTGTGCGAAGTTGATCGTCTGTGACGCCTGCCAAAGAAGGGTAAAGCCTACGGCAGCCAGGGCATAAATCGACCCTGTAGACAGGCCGGAAACGATGATCTGCAAAAGGTCTGACATGAGTGCCCCACTTGCTTGGAAAGGACGGCAGCCCACGAAAGGGCTGCCGCTTGCATAATCAGTTTGCAGCCAGTGTGCGGGTGATCACCTGTTGGCCGTCGACCACTTCGACAAGGAAGCTTTCGCGAGAGATTTCGCCGGTGTCGTCCCAGCATACGTCCATCAGAACGCCCGGATAGGTCGCGGCATCTAGGCAAAGTCCGTGCATCCGCTGGGCAAAGGCCTCACGGTCGAAGTCACCAATCAGTTCGGTTACATACCGCACCGTCCAAGCGCCGATATAGCCCTTGATCGCGTTGTGATCGGGGGTGTAGCCGAACCGCTCTTGAAACCGTGTCGAGAACTCCTGGATCGCCGGAACCGGTGCCGAGGCCGACAGCCCCACATGGCCCATTGCGCCATTCGCAGCATCGCCGGCTAGGTCAATCACCCGCTGCGAAACCAGAACCGTGTCTCCCGCCATGGGGATCGACAGGCCCTGCTGACGCGCAGCAATCAAGAAGCGTGCAGATTCTTCTTCGGTGAGGTACACAAACACTGCTTCGGCGCCTGAGGAGATCACACGCGTCACATCAGCAGCGAAATCCACCTGTGCCTGTTCGGTAGGGATATCGGCGACAACTTCCATGCCTTCGTCAGCGGCAACGCTCATGAAGGCGTCATATCCGCCGCGCCCGAATTCCGTATTCGCCCAGACAATAGCGATACGGGATATGTCCATATCGTTGGCCAGATATGCACCGATTTTCGGCAGGCCCATTTGCGCACCGAACGCGGTGCGGAAGATATAGGGGTTGCCCTGCGCCGTGATCGACGGAGCCTCGGACCCGGTGAATTGCGGCATCCCATTTTGCTGCGCGACCAGCATGTTTACGATGGTCGATGACGAATACACCGTGCCCATCAAGACATAAGTTCCATCGTCAATGGCACGCTGCACCATCCCGCGGCTGTTCATCGGGTCGGTCTGGCTGTCATAGCCTTGCAGGTCAACCATGCGGCCCAGAATGCCGCCGGCGGCGTTGACATCGTCAAAGCCCATGACGACGCCATCATGCCAGACGCCACCAGCAGCGGCGCCAGCACCTGACAATTCGGCAACATCAACAATCAACACATCGTCGGCAAGCGCCGGGCCTACCAGGCCGAGGGCCGCAACAGATGCGGCAAGGAGTGTGCGTTTGAACATTGTATCCTCCATGAATGTTCAGGGGTTTCATCGGGTCGTCTTGGTCACCAGAAAATCAACAAGAATGTCGGCTTGGGCATTGAACATCCCAAGGCCAGGCATCGTCTGGCAGCCCTTGGCAGCGGCGGCGGCCAAAAGCGGGGTAATGGCGGGTTTGGTGATACTGTCAGCCACAAACTCGTGGCCCGTCAGCTTTTCAACCTCGACCGGGGTGGGATCACCGTCGCGCATGCCGACCGGGGTTGCGTTGCAGACCAGATCAAACCCGGTCGGATCGGCGCTGCCCGCGGATAGTTTTCCGGGGAACACGGCGCTGAGACGCGCGATTGCGGCGTCACGGCGGCTTGCGTCCAGATCATGGAGTGCCAGATGGCTGACGCCCTGCGCCAGCAACTCATAAGCAATCGCAGCACCCGCTCCGCCGACACCGACCAACAAGGCGCGGTTGCCGCCGACCACATGGCCAAGGGCGCGAATGCCGCCGACATAGCCCAAACCATCGGTGTTGTCGCCCAGCCATGTGCCATCGTCTTGCCGGACAAGAATATTCACCGACCCGGCATGTTCCGCGCGCGCCGTCAGGTTGTCGCAATGGGTAAGTGCTGCAAATTTATGCGGCACCGTGATGATCATGCCGCCGATGTTCTGCGCCTCTTTTGCCCCATTGATGAACGCCGTCAGCGTCTGAGGCTTCACATGCGCGGGGATCACGATTGCATTGATCCCGCGACGGACCAGTTCTTCGGTCAGCAGGGCCGGGGACTTAACTTGCCCGATGGGATCCCCAATGATGGGGAAGATCTGGGTTTCGCCGTTCAGTTCTACGTCCATGCTGGCCTCGCCGGCGTTTTAGAAACGCGTGTTTTCGTTGCGCTGAGTGTTGTGTATTCTGCGATGGTCTTGAATGGACCCGCCGGGAAAACGATTGGACAAATCATTGCTGTTCGCCCAGTCCCGGGGCCTTTGCATACCCCAGGGTTGTGTCGGCTTGCCGCCAATGAGCCACGGCCTCGCCGATCCCGGCCTCAAGTGAGGTGACGGGGATATCGGCCAGCCAGTTTGGAAAGGGAGCCCCTTCGAGCCGGTGCGGCAAGCGCAAAGGCGCCCCTGTCGCCGCGGTCTGGGCCGTTGGAACCTGATGCTGCACAGCCGCGATAAAGTCGCTGACGTTGCCATAAACGCCGGGCAAGTCCAGAACCGTCGCGGCATCCGCCATACGGGCCAAAGCCGCGACGATCACCGTCGCAATATCTGTGACGGCAACAAAGCCAACATCGCCTGTAAAGCGTAGCATCGCGGGTTCACCGCGAATGGCGGCGCGGATGGCAATGCTGGGGCCCGCTGCTATGCCAGAGGACTCGCCAGCACCGTAAGCAATAAAGGGCCGCAGACCCAAGCTGCGAATTCCGGTATCTTCATGGGCGACACGCGCGACCCCTTCGACCGCCAGTTTCAGAACGCCATACAAGGAACCAGGGTGCGGATGGATCCCGCTGCCCGGCCCGTAAACCGCGGCCGAGGAGGCATAGACAACCCTGTCTACACCCGCCTGCGCGGCGGCCTTGAACACATGCTGTGAGCCGATGAGATTGACCGCGATCGCCGCCTCAGGGTGGTCGGCGCAATCGACGGTCATCACGCCAGCCAAATGGACAATCGCGTCAGTCCCCGCGACGGCCTGTGCGACCTGATCCGCGTCGGTGATATCGCCCGCGACCAGCGTGACCCGCCCGGACAATCCGGATTGGACAAATTCAAGGTTTTGCGGCTGTGGTGCGCGGTCGAAAATGCGCACGTCATGCCCGGCTGCAACCAAGGCCGCCGTCACCCAGGACCCCAGAAATCCGGTGCCGCCGGTGACAACGACAGTCATGTCTCCACCCCCATGGCGGTGTGGGCCGCGATCGACCCAAAGACAATGCCAGGGCCGATGGTGATACCGGGGCCGGGATACACGCCGCCCATGATGGAATTCATGTCAGCACCGCATGCAAACAGCCCGTCTATGACCGATCCGTCACGTCGGATCAGTTGTGCGTTCTCGTTGGTCATCAGCCCTGTGGCCGCCCCAATATCGCCGGGATAGAGCCGCACCGCATAAAATGGCCCGGTTTTCAGCGTCCCCAGCGTCGGGTTCGGCCCGACCGTAGGATCCCCGTTGCCACGCTCATAAACCGTTTTGCCGCGGTGGAAGTCTTCATCAACACCGGTTCTGGCAAACTGGTTCATGCGCTCAACCGTGGTGGTCAGGCCTGCCGCTTGAATGTCCAGTTTGGCCGCCAGTTCGGCAAGGGTTGGGGCTGAAACCAGGTACCCGTCTGACAGATGGGGCGTCAGGGTCTTCTCGCCGGGGCGGACCATGCCCAGCCCGTATTTTTTCACTGCGACAGAATCCGCGATCAGGAACGCCGGGATATGGCTGTTGCCCGTGTTGGCGGCGAACATCGCACTGACGAATTCATGATAGCTGCGGCTTTCGTTGACAAAGCGCAGCCCGTCACGCCCGACCGAGACAATACCCGGCTTGCTGCGGTCCAGGACGAAATGCGGGAAGACTGCGGTTGTGCCGTCGGCGCGGTTGCGCACAGAAACGGGGGCCCAGTAACAGGTTTGCGCCGCCGTATCGGAATAATGCGCGCCCATCCCCAGCACAATGTCATGCAACTCGCCCGTATGCCCCGGCGCGGCGGGGCTGTAGGCGGGGGTTGGGCTGGGCAACATTTCGACCCGCTTGACCGGGTGACGGCCAAAGCCGCCACTGGCCAGGATCACGCCTTTGGTCGCCAGCACCGTCCGTCCATCGGCCAAGACCAACCGCTGCCCGCCATCGTCCTGCGGCTCGATATCAAGCACCTGCGCTTGTGTGACAATATCGACGCCCAATCTGCGGGCCGCTGCCAGAGACCGTCCGATCAGCGCATTGCCCATCAGCAACCGGGTGCCGCGACCATGGCGCATCCTTTGCGCATAGTACGACCCCACCAGCCGCACCGAATAAATCAGCGACCGCAGCGATTTTTTCATCTTCAGCAGATGTGGGATGTCATCGCGGTCAATCATCATCCCGTTCAGAATGGTCATTTCCGGGATCGGCGGGCGGATCAGCGCCAAATCATCGCCAAGCGTCGCGCCATCAAAGGGCAAAGGCTCTAACGCGCGCCCGCAGGCCGTGCTGCCCTCCAGTTCATAGAGGTAATCGGGGTGGAAAGGCCGCACGCGGAACTTGATTTCCGGCAGGGCCTCCAGCGCGCGCAGCATTGCGGGACCGCGCCGCACGAAGGTTTCGCGCATGCCGCGCGGGGCACGGTTGCCGACCGCGCGGTCCAGATAGCCCATCGCGGCCTCTGGGCTGTCATCAGGGTTCACCGATGCCGCGTGATCCGTGTTCGGGATCCATGTTGTTGCAGCCGACAGCGCCGAAGTTCCGCCCAGCAGGTCCGTGCGCTCCAAGACCAATACCCGCGCACCCAGTGACGCGGCGCTGATCGCTGCCGCCATGCCCGCCGCGCCAGAACCAAGGATGACAACCTCATATGTCTCGGAAATTTCCGTCATAAGCCTTCGGTTTCCTTGCGTAAAAATGCGACCAATTGGCGTTCGGCAGAATCGAAAGAGCGCGTCTTGGCTTGCATTCTTATATGAAATGGAAACTCGTTCAATAATTAAATGTTCTTCCAATTATGTTTTTTCTTGTTAGAATGGGCGTCGAATCCTGACGTGCCATTTGCTGCGCGCCGCTGTGTAACCGGAGCCCCAGTGTGACCTTGCGCCTTGCCATCATCGGTGTTGGAGCCATTGGCCAAACGCATCTTGCAGCCATCGCGGCGTGCGCTGGCGTCAGCCTTGCGGGCGTGCTTGATCCGGCACTTTCGGATCAGGGTCTGCCGCGCTACAAAGATCTTGATCATCTGATTTGGGATCGACCGGACGGGGTGATCCTGTCTGCGCCGAATACTCTGCACGCCCCGATTGGCGTGGCTTTGTTGGACGCGGGCTTGCCTGTCTTGATAGAAAAGCCGCTGGCCGAAACCCTGGATGCCTGCGAACGTCTGATCGCGGCGGCAACGCGCGGTGGGGTTCCCGCACTGGTCGGTCATCATCGGCGGCATAACCCCATCATCGCGGCCGCGAAGGCCCAGATCGACAGCGGCGCGTTCGGGTCACTGGTCAGCGGCACGGTGATGTGTTCGCTGTTCAAGCCTGCAAGCTATTTTGAGGTGCCGTGGCGCAGCGCGCCGGGCAGCGGTGGTCCCATCCTGATCAATGCCATCCACGAGTTTGACCTGTTGCGCCATCTATTCGGTGACGTGATCCGCGTCACCGCGCGCAGCTCTGACGCGCAGCGCTCTTTGCCTGTCGAAGATACCGCCGCCGCAATTCTGGAGTTTGCGTCTGGGGGGGTGGTGACCCTCAGCCTGTCGGATGCGGCCGTCGGCCCCTGGGCGTGGGATCTGACCGCTGGTGAAAACATCGCGCGGTTTCCGGCGCATGCCGCTGTTTCGCACCTGTTCGCGGGCACGCGGGCGGGGTTCAGCCTGCCAGACCTTGCATGGTGGTCCCATGACGGCGCCCCGGACTGGACCAAGCCGTTGACCCAACGATCCCTGCATCGCGCAGAGAAAGACAGCTACCTGACCCAGATCAACCATTTCGCTGACGTCATCATGGGCCGCGCCGTCCCTGCCGTAACGCTGGCCGACGGGCTGGCCGCACTGCGCCTTGTTGACGCAATGCATCGCTCTGCGGCGCAAAGACGGCCTGTAGATATTGACCTTCCTGCCAGCAGCGGCTTGGGTCGCGCGCCCAAAGTAGGAGTGTAAAATGTCAGGCGTCATGCAGCGAACTTTGTCTATTCTTGAATTGCTGGCAGAGCACCCGGATGGGTTGCCGGTAGGCGTTATCGCGACAGATCTTGACGTCCCGCTGTCTGCAGCGCACCGTTTGTTGAAAGAGCTTGGTGAATTTGGCTATGTGCGGCAGGTCCGAAGCCAGGGAGATTACGCCCTGACGATCAAAATGGCCGCGCAGGGTCTGTCTTTTCTAGGCAAGATCGGCGTGACCGATGTGGCCCAGCCAACACTGGACCGGTTGGCTGCAGACGCGAAGGAACTTGTCCGTCTTTCGGTAATTGATTACCCCAACTTGGTCTGGGTCGGTGTGGCCCAAGGGGCTATGACCGGGCTGCGCTATGATCCGGGCCGGGAACAAGGCGTGGTCGTGCATCTGTCGTCCAGCGCGGGCGGAAGGGCTTGGCTGGCAACCCTTTCCGATGACGACGCTTTGGCATTGGTCGCCGCGCAATCGCGCGATACCGACATTGATCGCATCCCCGAAACGACCCCGTCGATGACCGACCTTCTGCAAATCCTGAACGAGACGCGATCACGCGGCTATTCGGTGGCGATCGACAGCTATCTGGCGGGCATGGGGGCCATGGCTGTCGCCATCCGCCGACCCGGTGATCACGCGGTGATCGGCTGCCTGTCCATTGCCGGCCCAGCGGTGCGTTTTACGCATGATCGCATGGAGGCGCTGCATGGCTCACTGCGGGCCGCGGCGGATGAAATCGGCATGACGTCGCAGGCGTCATTTTTCTTTAACCGGCTTCGGCACACGCCCGAGGCCACCAAAAAAGGCGCCGCAACAGGTTAACGGCCCTACGCCGGAGGTCTGGATGCGCGCCCCTGTGTTGAGCAGGAAAGGTGACCAAAGACCCATGACGGCGACACATGAAACCTTGTCTTGCGATGTTCTGATCGTCGGCTCCGGCGCGGCCGGGCTGGCAACGGCGGTTACGGCGGCCTTTCACGGGCTTGATGTGCTGGTCGTCGAAAAGGCACCTGTTTTGGGCGGCACCAGTGCCTGGTCAGGGGGCTGGTTGTGGGTTCCCCGCAATCATCTGGCGCAGCGTGCCGGGATCACCGAGGCCCGTTCCGGCCCGCGCACTTATCTGCGGTCCGAACTGGGAAACCGTGCCAACGACCCCCGGCTTGATGTGTTTTTGGACAATGCGCCAGAAATGGCTCTGTTCATGGAAGAACACGCCAGCATGGACTGGATCGACGGCAATGGCATCCCGGATTTTCACCAAACCGAAGGCCACCTAGAGGGCGGTCGATCCTTGTCGGTGGCCCCGTTTGACGGGCGCAAACTGGGCGGCTGGATCAATCGGTTACGCCCACCGCTGGATGTTATCTCGATCAAGGGGATGGGCATCGCCAGTGGGGCCGACATGGGACATTTTCTGAACGCCACACGAAAGCCCCGCTCTGCGATCTATGCCGCGCGTCGGTTCTTGCGCCACGGGATTGACATGGCGCGGTATGGTCGGTCGATGCATCTGGTGAATGGCAACGCGCTTGTTGCCCGACTGTTGAGCGCCGCCCTGCGTCTGGGCGTGCGCATCGAATGCGACGCCCCGGCAACCGAGTTGCTGCGCGATGGCCCCCGTGTGACTGGGGCCACCGTCACCCTGAACGGCACGCCCACCACCATCGCGGCGCGGCGGGGCGTGGTTTTGGCGGCGGGTGGCTTCCCTCATGACAAAGCCCGCATCGCACAGCATTTCGACCACGCCCCCACCGGCATCGAGCATCATTCAGCAGCCCCTGCCACGAACACCGGCGATGGCATCCGTCTGGGCGAAGGAATAGGGGCGGCCACAGATTTCACGCTGGCCCAACCCGGGGCCTGGGCCCCTGTGTCGCAAGTGCCAGACGGCAAGGGCGGCTTCACCAATTTTCCGCATTTGGTCGAACGCGCAAAGCCGGGGTTTATCGCCGTCGATCGCCAGGGACAGCGGTTTGTGAACGAGGCCGACAGCTATCATGACTTCATGTCGGCGCTGTTCGATCGCACACCAAAGGGGCAAACGCCGCACTGCTGGCTGATCTGCGATCACGCCGCGCAACGGCGGTTCGGGCTGGGTTGGGCAAAGCCGTTTCCGCTGCCGCTGAAACCCTATCTGGCCAACGGCTACCTGAAAACCGGACGCACGCTGCGCGATTTGGCCACCGCCTGTAATTTGCCCGCCGATACCGTCGAGGCCAGTGTTGCCCGTTTCAACCGCTTTGCCGTTGACGGACAAGACCCTGACTTTGGCCGGGGGGTGTCGCGTTACAACAAGGTGCAGGGTTGGGCCGGGCTGGGGAAGAACCCGGCGCTCGGCCCCCTCGACAGCGCGCCCTTCTATGCCGTGCGCATTGTACCCGGCAGCCTTGGCACCTTCGCGGGGCTTCAAACCGACCCCCAAGGCCGCGCTCTGACGGCCGATGGGCAGGCTATCGAGGGGCTGTTCGCCGTGGGCAACGATGCCGCGTCGATCATGGGCGGGCATTACCCGTCGGGGGGGATCACTCTGGGGCCCGGCATGACCTTTGGCTACATCATCGGCCGCACGCTTGCTGGCCTGCCGATTACTGGATTTTCTTTGAAAGAGGACGCTTGAGCATGCAGTACTATGAAATCGCTACCTTAAAGACCGTGATCTTTGGTGCAGGCAAAGCCTCGCCGGGGCTTCAGTCCTGGCTGAACGCACCAGACGCACAGGGCACGGTGCTGGGTGCTTGGGGCACGGATATCGGGTCGCTGAACGAAGTCTATGTGCTGCGCGCCTTCGACACAGTTGACGTGATGATGACCGAGCGCAACCGGGCGCTGTTGTCAGACAACCCGATGGGCTGCATGGAGTTTCTGGTCGATTTGCGGTTTGACAGCTATCGTCCGTTTGATTTCATGCCGCCCGTGACACCCGGCACCTATGGCCCCGTCTATGAGTTCCGCACCTATAAAACCACGCTGAACGGCATTGCGCAAACGCAGGACAAATGGCGCGCGGCGATGCCGAAGCGGGCCGAATACTCGCCTTTGACCTTGGCCATGTATGGGCTTGATGGATCCCCACGGGTTACGCAAATCTGGCCCTATGCAAGCCTCGAGGCCCGCAGCAAGGCGCGCGCGCAATCAGTCGCGGACGGCAACTGGCCGCCAAAAGGTGGGCCGGATTGGTTGCAGCCACAGATGACATCGGCCATCGCTATGCCGCTGCCCTTCAGCCCGTTGCAGTAACATGACGCATCCCTTCTCTTTAGCGTTTCTGACGGTGGCAGATGTCGATCCGGTCACGGCTGTGCAGACGGCAGCTTTGGCGGGATATGACATGGTGGGGCTGCGCTTTTTGCCGGCCTCACCGACCGAGTCCGCCTATCCCATTCTCACCGATCCGCAATTGCAAAGATCGGTTGCACAGGCGCTGGCAGAGACTGGCGTGCAGCTGGCGGATATTGAAATCGTCCGGCTGAAAGCCGACGCGCATATCCCTGATTTCGATGGGTTCCTGGCCCTTGGCCAGCGCCTTGGTGCCCGGCATATTCTGGTTGCAGGCGATGATCCTGACCGAAACCGCCTGATCGACACTTATGGCCAGTTTTGTGTAGCGGCAGCCCGTCACGGCATGACCGCCGATATCGAGCCGATGCCCTGGACCATGATCAAGAACCTGGCGGATGCGGTACAAATCACGGAGGCCGTTGCCCAAGACAACAGCGGCATCTTGATCGATGCGCTGCATTGGGACCGGGCGGGCGACACTGTGCAGGGTATCCGTGGTTTGAACCCCGCCCGGCTGCATTATGCGCAGGTCTGCGATGGGCCAAAGCCGTTCATTGCCACCGACGCCGCCATGATCCGCATCGCGCGTGAGGCACGGCTGCTGCCGGGCGAAGGGGGGATTGACCTTGCCGGGTTCGTGCAAGCCTTGCCTGCCGGGCTGCCGATCAGCGTCGAAATTCCAAATCATGCGCGAACACGCACCCAGACACCATTGGAACGGGCGCAGGCTGCGCTGGCGGCCTCAAAGGCGCTGCTTGTTGGCGAACCATAAGGGACAGACCATGCGGACAACCCTGATCACCGGCGGTGCTGACGGCATCGGTTGGGCAACGGCACAGATGTTTGCAGCCCGTGGCGACAGGGTTGTCATCGCGGATATCAAGGGCGACCGCGCACTTGAACGCGCGGCCAGCTTGGGCGCCGACCATCTTGGGTTGCCCTGTGATGTGTCCGACGAACACTCCGTGCTTGGGTTTTTTACAGCTTTGGACGCGCGGGGGCTAACGGCTGGGGCGCTGATCAACAATGCCGGCGCCGGTGACACGGCAAAGCCCAGCCTGGAGCAAGACGCCGCGCATATGCGCCGGATGTTGGACATCAACCTGACCGGCACGTTTCTGATGGCCCGAGAGGCCGCCCGGCGCATGACGCACGGCGGGGCCATCGTCAACCTGGCCTCTATCGCGGCGCTGACCGCGCTGCCGGGCCGCAACGGGTATTGCGCGGCCAAAGCCGGGGTGGTCGCCCTGACGCGGAACCTTGGTTGCGAGTGGGCCGACCGGGGCATCCGGGTCAATGCGGTGGCGCCCGGCTATGTGCAAACGGACCTTGTGCGCACGCTAGAGCGTGAGGGTCTGCTGGACGCCGACGCCATCCGCCGCCGCTCGCCGATCGGACGCTTCATCGAACCCGCAGAAATCGCCGAGGTGCTGTGGTTTCTGGCCTCCCCGGCGGCCTCGGCGATTACGGCGAGTGTCGTCCCCGTTGATGGCGGTTGGACCGCTTTCGGCGCGGCAGGTTAGACGCAGAGTTTAGCGCAGCGGCGATACCGACAGTGGTCGCAAGACAACATGGTCGCGCGCCGCAGACGGGGTTTCGAAGCCTGCTGTATCGAACAAGGCCAGTTCGTCGTTGGGTTTTGCGCCGGACAGAACCGTCCACCGCGCCACGGGGGTGTTGCCGATGTCATCACCCAAATGCCTGCCAAACGCCAATGACATAAGACCGGGGGCATACATCGGCCCGTTGGGTTGGGCGGGATGTGGCTCATTGCGTGCTTTGATGACCTGATCAAACGCGTCGCTGCTGTGCGTCAGGCGTAACAGCATGTTTTGCTGTCGCATAATCAAGGGAAAACCCAGCGGCACAAAGCCTGAGGTCCATTCGTCATCATTCGCCAGCCCTGCGCGGCAGGCGTCGCGCTCTGCCAGGTTTTCGTAAATCCACAGATGATAGAGTCGGTTCAGCGGCCCGGATTCCGCCAGCCAATACCCTGCCATCGGCAAGTGCCGCGTGACCGCCGCCACGCCAACGCTGCGAAACAGTTCAATATAGGCTGGTGCCTTGCCAACCGCCAAATCGTAGATGCGCATTTCGTGGATCATAAACGCTCCGTCCCCTTTCTGTCGGGTCTAAGCCGAAAGGCCGGGCTGATCACTGTCGCTGAGGCGCGTTTTCTTGGACAATCGGCGTTTCGGCACCGTCTTTGCGGTCGACATGGCTGCGGCGATAGACCCCCGGCGGACACCCGACGCGCCGCGCAAAAAAGCGATTGAAATACGCCGAATCCTCAAACCCAAGGGCATAGCCGATCTCTGCGATGCTCTGATCCAGAAACAGCAAGGTGCGCTTGGCCTCGACGATCAGCCGTTCATGCAGCAGTTCCGAGGCCGTGCGCCCGGTGCGCTTGCGGCAAGCCTGATTCAGCCGTTGCGGCGTAATCCCCAGCTCTGCGGCGAAAAATTCCATGCTGCGCTGGGTGCGAAAGTGATCTTCAATCAGGGCACGGTAGCGCGACAACAACGCGTGGTCGCGATCACTGAGGGTGACCGTGCCGGGGGTTGAGTCGGCGCGCAATCGCAAGATCACCACGAACAGCCGCAAAACCTCGGCGGTGATCGCGGTTTTCTGGGCAAGCGACGGCCAGGTATATTCATGCAGAACGGACGCAAAGATTGACGCGCAGGCCTGCGTTTGCTCTGGCAGCAGGGTGAAAACCTCAGGGGTATCCAAAATCCCGGCGAATTGCGGATCAAACTGCGCGACCTTCGCCACAAACGCCGTTGCCGCTGTGATGACAAACCCGTCGGTGCCGGGCCGAAAGGCGATTTCATGCACCATGGCCGCTGGAATCACCAAAAGCCCGCCCGTGGGGATGTCGAACGCGCGGTCTTCGATACGGATCGTTCCACCACCGTGTTGGATCAGCAGAATCTGGACATGGTCTGGGTGCGAATGCGCCCGAATTGTCCAATCGTTCTGGCCTGACCGTTCCCGGATTTGTTCGACATGCAAAAAGTCCAGATCTACGCCGTCAGTCGGCCCGTTATACAGGAAAAAGCGCGGAATCCCGCCAAGCTGCCTGCCGTGTTGCATGTTCAGATATCCACTCCTCAGTTCCAGCGTGGCGCATGCTGGATGCACAGAGTGCAACAGTTTGAGCCTTTCGTCCATTTGTTATCGTCCCCTAAAACGGCACTGTGGTTGCCAAGACAACGCCAAAAACGGAGGCATCCATGACCCTGACGCCGGGTGAAACGACACAGTGCGACGTTCTGGTCATTGGATCTGGGGCGGGTGGGCTATCGACCGCGATCACGGCCGCGAAGCTGGGCCTATCGGTGATCGTTGTTGAAAAAGAGCCCGTCTTTGGCGGCACGACAGCGTTTTCCGGCGGTGTTTTGTGGGTGCCCGGCAACCGCCACTGTGGCGGTGACGACACCCGAGAGGCCGCGCGCCAATATCTGATCGAGGAAACTGGCAACTTCTTTGATGCCGAAGCCGTCGATGCCTATTTGACTGCCGGGCCCGAAATGCTGGACTTCTTCGAGCGTGAAACCAGCGTCCGCTTTATTCCAACCCTGTATCCAGACTATCACCCAGATGTGCCGGGTGGCGTGGATGTTGGGCGCTCGGTTCTGGCGGCGCCGTTTGATACTTCGGTGCTGGGTGCGAACCTGAAACGTCTGCGGCCACCGCTATCAACGATCACCTTTATGGGAATGATGTTCAATTCCTCGAACGCGGACATCAAGCATTTCTTCAATGCGACAAAATCCCTGACGTCCTTCGGCTATGTTGCCAGACGGTTGGCGGCCCATGCCGTCGAAGTGGCCCGTTTCGGCCGAGGCACCAAAGTGACCTCGGGCAATGCGTTGGCCGCAAGGTTGGCGAAAAGCGCCTTTGATCTTGGTGTGTCAATCTTTACCGATAGCCCTGCGCGCGAATTGATCACGCGTGACGGTACTGTCACAGGGGCAGTGATCGGCACCGCCGCCGGTCCCGTCACCGTCAAGGCACAGCGCGGCGTTGTGCTGGCCGCTGGCGGCTTTGCCCACGATCTAGAGCGTATTCGTGAAGCCTATCCGCACCTGAAGCGCGGTGGTGAGCACCTTAGCCCAGTGCCTGAGGGCAATACTGGTGATGGGATCAGCCTGGGCACATCCGTCGGCGGAAATTTTGACCTACGGTTTGCGCAAACCTCGGCGTGGATGCCGGTTTCCAAGGTGGTGACGGGCGGCAAGACTGTGCCCTTTCCGCATCTTCTGGATCGCTACAAACCCGGTGTCATCGCCGTATTGAAGAATGGTCAGCGATTTACCAATGAAAGCAACAGTTACCACGATGTGGGGGCCGCGATGATTGCGGCCTGCGAAGGTGAGGCTGAAACTGCCTGCTGGTTGATTGCCGACCGCCCGACAATTCGCAAATATGGCTTGGGCCATGCAAAGCCTGCGCCGGTTCCGCTGTCTGGGTCCGTGCGCAACGGGTATTTGCAAACCGGACGCACGTTGGCCGAGCTGGCGCAGGCCTGCGGCATTGACCCACATGGGCTGGAAACAACTGTGCGCGATTACAACCGTGATGCAACTCAGGGCGAAGACCCCGCCTTTGGGCGCGGCGCGAATGCGTTTAACCGCTATCTTGCGGACCCTGACGTGCAGCCAAACCCATGCGTTGCGCCCGTGCAGACGGGCCCGTTCTATGCGTTGAAGATTGTGATGGGCGATTTGGGCACGTTTGACGGGTTGTCGACCATGGTCAACGGACAGGTTCTGACCGCCGATAGCATACCCATTCCCGGGCTTTACGCGGTGGGCAATGACCGCGCCTCAATGATGGGGGGCAATTATCCCGGCGCTGGGATCACCTTGGGGCCAGCCATGACCTTTGGCTACCTGACAGGGCGTCATCTGGCACAGGTGCAGGGATGAGCGGCTCCACAGATTGGCTAGGCTTAGCCAACAAAGTCGCCGTTGTCACCGGCGCTGGCGGCGGGATTGGCCGCGCAACCTGTGCCGCGTTGCACGGGGCCGGGGCTCAGGTTGTTGCACTAGATCGCAGCGCCGATCCCATCCCTGGCGCAACTGTGCAGTTTTGTGACATGTCAAACGAGGCGTCGGTCAACGAAGCGGCGACTTATGTTGCTCAGACGCTGGGCGGAGCTGACATTCTGGTCAACGCGGCTGGTATCCTGCGCCCTGGAGCCTTGGAAACCTTATCCTTAACGGATTGGGAGGCAATGATTGCCGTGAACCTGACCGGTTGTTTTCTGGGTGCGAGGGCGTTTGGGGCGCAGATGTTAGCGCGTGGGGGTGGGGCGATAGTGCATGTTGCATCGATCTCGGCGAGCCAGCCACAGCCATTTTCCGGCGCTTATAGCCCCGGCAAGGCGGGAGTGGTGATGTTGTCGCGGCAGTTGGCTTATGAATGGGGCGCGCGGGGTGTGCGTTCGAACGTCGTCAGTCCGGGCTTGGTCCGGACGCCCCTGTCAGCGGCATTTTACGCAGACAACGAAACCCTTGCGGCCCGTGAATCTATGGTTCCTGTTGGCCGTATTGGTGATCCTGTGGATACGGCCAACGCGGTTTTGTTTCTCTGTAGCTCCCGTGCCAACTACATTACCGGGCAGGAGATCATCATTGATGGTGGGTTATCGCAAGTTCTTATGGGGCAAGTCCCTCGGCCAGGCTATGCCCAAAGGTCGTGACAGGGTAGCATTTGGCATGTTTCCGACTATTGGGCAGTGGTACCTGAGGTGGACACATTCTAAACTGGGCTGCTGCGTATTTCCCCTATCTTGCTGGAAAGCAGTGAGAATGGAAGACAGTCCAAACGAAAAACACCCAAACCAATTGTTCTTGATAATGTGCGCCGCTTCGAGGGGTTGTCTCCCCAATACGTCTTACTCGTGGGGATTGACGAGCTGACCGCTCCCGAACTGATCTATGTTGCCACGAGTCGGGCCAGTGTCTCGCTAGAAACGGCGGGAAAGGAAATCAAGCATTCTGGTTGGTCGATACTCTGGAGACTGCACTGACAACCAAGATTTGCTGAAACTATCCGCAGACCCGCCCCTGATCCCGCAGCACGGCATAATCACCCATCATCTCGATGACGGCGGATCTATCCGGCAACATCGCTATTTCCTCGGCCGCCCGCGCCTGAAGCTCTCGACTGTATTCCACGACCGGCGGGCATGCTGCATAGCCGTCCGCATCAAAACCCACCATCGCGCAGCCGGTCAACCAGCTCGTCGCGACCACGAGGACGGCGAGCCGCCGCCTCCAGCATTTGACGTTGGATTTCATGGATCTTCTCCGATGTTGTAAGGCGTTCGGTCAGCCGCCCCGTGCGTTCACCGGCGCGGCGGAGGTTTAAGAGGAATAGGGCGATAGTTGTGGCCGCCAGAAACAAGCCCAGCGCTTTGCGCGCCGGGCCACTTGCAAGGATTGCTGTTATCCAGCCCATCATCGCTGCCCCCGCTTCCAATCATCGATGCGCGCGTGGATCGCGACGGCGATCCCGGCCAGTGCAACCGCGATCAATACCCAGCGTAGGGTATCGAGGTAGGGAACCAGTGGCAGGATCGACGACTGGGTCTCGGTGAGCACCTCCTGCGCCACCTCGACCCCAGCCGCGCCCAGAGTTGCCACGCCAGCCGCCCCACCGCCCTTCATGGTGCGGCTCTCGGCCAAGACCTCACGCGCAGGGGGTGTTTCCTCGGCGAAGGCGGTTGCCCGTACCGGGAACTGCTCGCCCCAAGACCGCGCTGGGCCCAGATCGATGTGCATAAAGCCCGAGCGTGGGTAGTAGCCGAAGCCAAGGAACCCGACCGCGCGCGCTGCCGCCTCGAACGCCACCGGATCGTGGTTCGCCATGGAAATGTCAAAGGCGGTGCCCTGCATGTGCTTTGACGCAGGCGCGCCGCCGACGGCCCGGTTGTGCGCGGGGCTGCGATAGGCGGATATCACGATCAGCGGCTTGGCCAGCCGATTGCGCAGGCGCTGCAACATGTCCATCGCCTCGGTGTTGATCTTGATCGACCCAGTGCCGCGGCAGGCGATCTCGGCAGGCGAGAAGCTGGGCCAGTGCCAAGCGCTCTCGGGCACGTCGCGCCAATGGGTGTAGTCGGTTGTGGTCATGATGTCCTCCAGACAGTAAAAAACCCGCCAGTGGAGCGGGTTCGGGTGGGTGATGTGTTTCGGCGCTGGGCCAGGGACGGCTAGGGAGCGCTGCCGAAGATCCTCAATTTGAGGGCGATGCCTGCCAGCAGGGCGAGCATCACGCCGGTGGTGATCATGCGCACGGCAGTTTGCATTGCGGTGCGTCGAACAAAACGGATCGAGGCCAGCAGACTGCGCAGATCGCGGATATCGAGGGCGGCCTCGTTGCCGTCGAGGCCAACATCGGCGAGCGCCCGCTTCGCGCCTTCCTCTGCCGCACGGGCGAGCAGTGCCTCGAACTCGGCATCGGGCATGCGGACATGGCCTTGTCCCGACCGGTGCGGGCTCATGTGGCGAGGATCCCGGTGATCGTCATGCGAAGGCTCCTTTGCCATGGTCTGCGGGGATTGGGTTCAGCGCTGGCCGGGCGCCCGTCGGCTCTGATCTGCACTCAGGTCAGGGCGACCTTGTCGGCGACCGCGGCGTTGAACGATCCCGAGATCGGATCGAGGGCGAACACCGTGTAATCGAAGCCGATAAGGGCCGGGAGGGAGAACGCTCCACTTGCGTCACTCTGGCCGTGAAACAGATATTTCTGATCCCCGCGGGCGACGGCCACCACGGAGCGAGAGACCGGCGTGTCGTCGGCGCGTACGATGCCCGAAAGGGCCCCATAAAGTTGCGGTGCGCTGTCGCCATG
>TARA_R110002073_G_scaffold27840_2_pt1 | contig 21058 bp, 27 predicted proteins | sample TARA_R110002073 | Tara Oceans TARA_R110002073 (sample SAMEA4397174) | marine metagenome | biome: Polar Biome; feature: [DCM] deep chlorophyll maximum layer (ENVO:01000326); material: water (ENVO:00002006), including particulate matter (ENVO:01000060) such as... | depth 40 m | reverse complement strand
GCGATCGAAACGCTGTTCGCCAGCCGACGCGAATTGACGAGCCCGAGCCCAACAAAACGCTGCGTCCCCTGACGGTCAGTTACAGGCAAAAAAATGGATGACAAAAAGATGAAGGCAATCAACACTGCGTCTTTTCAATCTTTCTGGTTTACAACAGCGTTGTCCAAACAAGTGCGAGATCGCCTTCACTCGGCCGGCGTACCCAAAAGGCACCGACTTAAGAGATTGAGGACCCTCAGCGATACTTCCGCCGTGCTATGACTTGGCGGTGAAGTCAACTTGCCGCTAACGAGTCAAAAATTCGAGCTCGCATCCGACAGCGTCTCATCGAGCGTTCGGCCGAACCGAGCGAATTCGCGGACGCTTTGAAGGTATCGGACAAGTTCGACGTGCCCAGGCCAAACATGAGATACTGCAAGCACGTTCGATTTGGGATCGTAATGCAATTCCGCATAACCGCCGGCAACGTCCCAGTTGTCAGTATCAACGGATTCGCGGATTGCAGTAATCACGAGTTTCGCGTCTTGTTCCGATTTAACGATGTCCGAAATGTCGTAGTCGCGTGAATAGATTGCTGTCGCGGAGATACTTGTCGGTACAATGGGGCCGATCTCACGCCCGCGATTGACACCCATCCGGTAGGAAGCAAAGCAGGCAGCAGCGATCAACATCGCAAGCATCGCAGTGCGGATGCTGAAGCGTGCCCAACGCGGTATAGGCAAATGCGATTTCGTGGACGGGGCTGAGTTCATTTCAATCGGATAACGTTGGGATTCACGAGGTGGCAACCGTTGATCATCCACTTCAAAACACCCGGTCTGGTCGTGCGGTTGCATCAATTGGTTCAAGTGAGCCAGGATTGCGGCGATAGGTTGCGAGTTGCTTCGGGGTAATTCTCGCACACGCTTTGCGTGAGAAAGCGACCGGTCCTCACAAGTATAGCGGGTTGTGTTGCACAGCATGAGCACCCAAAACCGCTTCACTCAAGGCGGCGCAAGCGGGCTGATTCACTGAGATTCCGCTGGACGTTGTCTTAAGTCGTGTGGACTTTGCGAACCAACGGTACTAGCGGCTGTTGATTTAATCGAAATGCAAATCGCAGCTGTGAGCCGTGGGCCGTAAGGCACCGGGTAATGCGTGGAGCCCGGTTGCTGACGCGTCACGGTTCACTCAATCTACCGCCCGTTGGCCTTGGACCTCGTGTGCGACTCGCGCGAAAAGCACGAGCTATGACATGCACGCGTCAACTTGTCGTTCGTTGATACCCAACGATCTTCCAGAGTCAGCTAATTCATGAGCGGGTGCGTGGCCAAATCGAGAAAACAAAATGGACAAGGAAAAGCAGCGAGATTATCCCAAGTGAAATTTGAGCGAGGATTGGAAGTGCCCCTAGCGGCAACCAAACCATGACGGCAACAAACAGAGATGACCACTCTGCACCGGCTTCCTCGCTCTTGGGGCTCTTCTCGTCGCGTGTTCGCACAAGTCTATTCGCACAATGTTTTTGAGATGGGGAAATGAATTTGAGTAGCATCATGGCGGACATCATCGAGCAAGCAAAAATTCGCGGGTCGCAGTGACGGTGAACCGAACTACTAACTGCCGTAATGCGGCGGCCACGGTTTGTCGACATTGTACGCGTCTCGTTGCTCGGGATCGGCCATCAGCGGATCGTTGGTCAGGATGATTGCTTTGATCGCTCCTGATAGAGCAAGCTCAATTTGCATTTCGTATCCTGGGAACTCATAGAGGGCAATGGATTCATTGTCATCAGTATCGATCCAATACCAATCGCCGAAAACGCTGGGCAGGGTTTTGCGAGTCAAGTGGTGTAGATCCAATGGATTGCGTTTCCACGAGAGTGTTCCGCGATAGGGCTGAAACTCGTCGTCCTCGTCCGTTAGAACAATCGCGAACCCTTGAAACGTCCCGTCTTTCCCAGGGGCTACACGAACGCCAAAGTCAAAGTAACACAGACTGCCTAACTGCGAACCGTCGTTTCGGCCTAACGACGACAGATGCTCGAATCGCGATCCAAGCGTCACGCCATTCAGCGAGGGCTCATCCAATGTAGCAGTAAGGATCAAATCGGGTGATCGACGCCAATCATTTGTCGGATTACCGCGTCGGAATAGAAAGTCAAGCATGGGGTAGGCACAGAACGTTACACATCACCGAGCCGGGGCCGTTGATGTTCAAATTGTAAAAACTCGCAAGCCCGGCTTAGGGCGAGTAGGACGGTAGTTCTCGGATGCTAGGATACGCTTTGCGTGCACCGTCTGCCAACAATTTCTGCTTCGGGAATCACAAGTTTTGATCCCTGGCAATGGCTCTCAGTCCAATGGATCATCGAGTCGTCTGAGGACCGCTGCTGGCATGGTGACGAGATGCCGTGAATGCATACTGAGATTCGGAGGATATCGCCTGGGTAGCGGCGGCAGCATGCAAACCCACGCGTAGTTTTGAAGCCGCGCTGTTGTCGTTTTTCCAGGCAAATCACAACCCGAAGCGTCAGCGAGGGACCGCGTCAAAATCGAGATCACGGTAGCGACGACAGCGATCACTGCCAATATTAGGTGACGGTCATAATTTGGCTAACTTCCTGTCAGTGATGACCGCATGCTTCCGGAACCCGGTTCTACGAACACGCCGGCAAAAAAAATTTGGTAGGGAAATGGAGGAAGGAAGATAGGGCGTGTGATCTTCATCTTTCCAATCTTTCTGTCGCATCAATTTTTCTGTCTTACGACTGCGACAAGACTTTACGAATGCGCTCCCAGCTCCCAAGTCCTCACACCCAACTCCTCACTCCCAACTCGCTCACTCGCTCGCTCGTTTGCAACTCATTTCCAGGCCGCAACTTACACGCCATGGTTATTGCTTTGTTTTCGCCGCTTTGCCTCTGTGATTTCCTCGGCACGCTGGAACTGGCGTCGAAACCACCATCCAATGCCGAGTATGCACATTATCACGAATACGATCACAAATACGGCTGGTTCCATCAGTCCTGCAAGGATGACACCCGCAACTGGCCAAAATACCCGCGGCGCAACTCCGAGAATAGGCAAGGATGTGTCGACACCGAACCACCGCAAACCTGAGTAGATGGACGCAAGAAACATTGGCAAAAAGAGGATCGGCGTGGCGTAACTCCAGCCGAAGTACTCCCAGCGCGTTGTGAGACCAACTGTGGATAGGGTAAGTATCGTCGCAGAAGCCAATAGTAAAAACGTCGACTCGCGATCTTGGTTTTCCATCAGGCAATTCTCTCGTTTTCGTTCATTTGAAGTTACCGCTCAGACAATGTTGATGTGCGTGTTGACCAAAGTACCACCACTGGCGTGACAGCACATGCCAAGCCGAGAAACCAGCCGATCCCAGGCGAGGATCGTCCCGAACCGAGGGCAACCACAAGCGGTAACACAGTCAGAGCAAGTGCGCTGATCGCAATAAACCAAAGCAACATGCGTGGAAATGCAATCGCATCGAATTTTCCAGCGATTTGGAATAGGCAACCGGCGATAGCAATGCTAATGACCAGCCAAATCGGGAATGTAGCCAAAAACGTAACGTGGCCGTTCAATCCAGTAACATCAAAACTTGTGTTTGTGACGCGTGGGATGATCAGGTTCGCAAACTCGGCGTCGGGCGTGATGAGTTGCCCGCCAAAGTTCGGCGTGATCCGAATGTTTGCGTTGCGGATGGTCATCCAGGTCGAAGGCAGTGACAGAAGTCCCGCAACAATAGCGGCGGCGAGTAGTCCGTTTTGCGTTGCAGGCTTCACTGTGATCTGTGGGATGGATTTCAGTCGGGTATCGACCCGGTCCTCCGACTGCAAACGATCAGTCTTCGATTCACAAGCCGCGTGCGACCCGTGTGCCGATTCATCGCTTTGACGTCCGCCGTTTGCCGTGTCAATTTTGTGCTGAATCGCGGAAATACAATTTGCTGCGTAGGTAGCGTGTTCCGGCCAACGGTCGACAACGTCTTGGTATGCGACGATCGCATCTTGCCAGTCACCGATTTCATCAAGCCTTGCAGCGTTGTCAAACGCAGCCTCTTCGGAAAGTTCTGGCGATGGCGTTTCGACGTGATCGTCAACGTCGAAGTCGTCGGGCCAGTCGATGTTGCCGACATCCATGAAGGCATTACATTTCGGGCAGTTTTGTGTCGTGCCGTCTTGAGCAGCGGGGAATTCGCTCGTCGCGCCACAATCTTCGCATTCCGACGTAATGGGCGGAATATTGTCCAGTTCGCTGCGGCGTCGATCACGTTCATCCTCGAACTGTCGGAGAAGTTCGCCAGCGGATGCGAGGTCCGATTTGTCAACAAATACTTGCGGTTTGTGAAATTGGCTGCTCGTGCCGAAAGCAAACAGACTAACGCCGGAGTTATCTTCAACGGCGTAAGCGCGAATGCCATTGGATTCAAGCCAGGTGACCACCGAATGTGCTTCAATGTTGCCGTTGGCAGTGTACGCAAGGGTTGGCGCCGTCAGCGAATCGCGGTCATCTTCGATCGGAGGCTGGGCTCCAGGATCGTTGGGCGGCGTAGTGGGCGGTTCGTATGGATTACGTGGCATCGTTGTGAATTCTTCGATCGGCTATCTAGAAAGTAATTGCAACAATGAGATTTTGTTTCGGGACAGTTTAAGGTTAACAAATGGGCAACGCTTATGTTGGCTGCGGACCGCGTTGCTAAATGGATTCGATGTTCCAGTCGAAGTCACGTGTACGCTGTGCGCTGCGGAGCGGGCCGGCCAGAAGCGAACCACGCGGAACAACATTGTCATCAAAAAAGAACGATGCACCATCATCTCGCACTACCGTGTAACTTCGCGTTGTTTTTCCGAACGCTTTTTTTGTGACGACGCCAGCTGCGCCGTGCAGCGGAGGTATGACCTCGGTGTATAGATGTTCATTTACGCATTGGGTACTGTCCCACGGGAAAGCCAACTGACTGCGGCCACGGTGAACGACGAAACCGCGTTCATGAATGATCACAGTCAAACGCGATAGGCGTCGAACGAACCATGCCATCCCCGTTGCTGCAACGAGAAACAGACTGCCCAGAATATAGCGTTTCGTCGGATCGAAATCCTGACTCGCGGTGTAGAGAAAGTAGCCAGCCCCACAACAAAACAGAAAAATGATCGCGTAACCCGCAATGAGGTTTTCCTTTTTGGGACGCAACGATTTCTTGACGGTCCCGAGTGAATCCGCCTTCGTGGAAAGTGAGTTCATTTATCGAGTTTGCAAATTGATGAGTTTGAGCGATAGTCTATCAGCCACCGGCTTGCCATCAGCGGGCACAGAGTGACGAGATTTCTATTTAGAATACCACTTAAGCCGCACGCCGGTGCACGGGAGCGTTACTCGCGATTCTTGACGTAGACTTGAGCATCACCCTGATATCCAAGCCCAGGTACTGTGGTGCCGTTTGTAAGCGTTTCCGCCCCATGTTCGTCCTCGAACGCGGAACCAAAGTCAACCCGAGCAAACGATTTTGGATCGTCCCAGATTCTGACGGATGGTTTTCGATTCTATCCCGACAGGGATTAAAGACATTAGCCGTAGGTAAGCGAAGCGACACCTGCGGAATCGAGAATACGAAAACGTTTCCGACCCCGGAGGGTTCGCAGCCCGGTTGTCAGTGACCCCGTCAGGTTCAATTGCATGATTGATTCATGTTGACCGATGGCATCCGCTAACGGCGAGAAGCCCAAGTAGAAACAAAGCTCGAGTCACGACACGCCCATGTTGAGTAACGGTTTGCCAGCACTGGGAACAGAGCGACGACACTTCCATTTGTAAAACCACCCAAGGCGTGCTCCGTGTGAATGGCTTGGTTTTCGGCTGAGAGGACATTGGCGTGCGATCGAACGATCCGCATTAGAAGATAGCGTCAGGTGAAACCTCCGGCATCAAATCAGCGACGAGTTTCTTGATTTCGGCGTTCATTACGCGTTGTAGTTTCCAGCGGCGAACTAAACCTGCGGCGTTCCATTCGTCGGCATACTTCGCCTCGACAGTTCGCCGAGCTTCAGCCTCAACACCAGAGACAAGGTTCGAGTATCCATTTACAACGATTCCGGATCTGTATCCAGTCTTATTGCGAGATGTTGTAACTACAGGCCAGCTGTTGAGCTTCATTGCATTCGGTCTCCCGTAAAGTTGAATTACAGTCGAATAACGGTCACGATCACGCGGTCGCCGCGAGTGATCAATCATTCTTGATAACGTGACTCACGTGCATTGTTGTGTTTATCGGGTCCAACGTGCGATTGATCGCACACGGTCTTGTTTGTCGAAACCAACGGCCATGAAACCCTTGACATCATACTGCCAGACACGTCCTGTGGAAAAGTAACCCTCATCCTTGGCGGTTCCGAGTAATGCATCGACTTCCCAAGCCTGAGCACCGACCCAAATACCCCCCACCAAATCCGGAAATGGAGCAAAATAGATGACGGATATTACTTTTTCGTTCTTGAATCCGATCCGCATTCCGCGCTCAGGCCAATAGTACTGCGACTTTCCCTGCACCTTAGGATCAGGATCGTTGGTTACACCGTATACTCTCTTCACTTTGGCCAGCGAAGTTCCTCGCCGAATCACTTCGCCATCTCGGCGTTTTCGCTTCGTGGATACTTTTGTCTTCTTGAACGGGATTCTATTTGGTGCGACGTAGTCAGTTCGATCGCGGTCGTTGACTTGACGACCGTTGCGAAGATCCATTGCCGCATCGTTCTCGTGAAGCCTTAGATACGCTCGCTCGGCGTAGGTCTCGACATCGTGCTCAAGATGTACAGCGATAAATGCTTCGATCAATGCCGCCAATTCCGACGGTGAATATTTCCCGTGGGAAAAACCAATCCGTTTCTCGTCAGCGGCGTATTTGATTGTGCCCAGGTGCAGCGTCAATTGGCAATCGTTGCAAACGAGATGTGCGGAGGTCATGCCGTCACGATAATTTCAGTCGAGGAAAGGTAGACGTTTGCGAGCGGCAGCAGTGGGCGTGCAAGCAGACGAAAACGGCGACTACCGCCGTTGAGCCGCCTATCAAGGGCACAGGTGCTGCTGAGCAAAGTAAGTGAATTGTGCCAACATGTGTGACGTAGCGGTCGATTACCCACAACAACACGAGGCATACCGCGACTGGAAGCAAGCCCAGCACGAGCATGAGCAAATATCGCGGCCCCTTCATCTTGTCATTGTCAATTTTCGCCGCAGATTCGTACGGGTTGCTCAATGGACGGTTTTCAAAGTTTCAGCCGCAGGAATGTGAGGACCATCGATCGGGGAGCGGTCGCGGATCACGGCGTTCCGGCGGATGATGATGTGATGCCTTCGTTACTAACTACCGGATCTGCCGTGCATCCGATGCTTCCTCGACAACGTTTGCCAAGAGACGCTGACCGTCTCGCTGGAAAGCGATAGGCCAAGTTTACCGCGTTACGTCCGAGAGATCAAAAAGGTTTATACTACGGTTCGTCGCACGCACACAGCAATGACATCGCTAGTTTGATGAAACTTTGGGCTTCCGACTGCTCAGACAACCACAGATGAACGTGGATGGACACAGATTATCGCACGACACATCTGTGTTGATCTGCGTGAATCTGTGGTTCCATTTGACTTGCCGACCGCTTGACCTCGCTTTGTTTGTATCCGCTGATTTGAAACTCAAACATTTTGTCGGGTAGCGTCCCCAATCACCTAGTCAGCAGGAGAGATCTTCCATTGTCAATCCGTCCGAGTCGTCGACGCGGGGGCATCCGACTGCACACCGCCCATGCCGAGCGCGAAAGTCCAGTTCGCCATCGACTCGCCGGTGTAACCGACCGCAACCGTCGTGTATGCCCGTATGTGCCAAAATAGGTCGCGATACAGCGGTGGAAAATCAATCAAAATTAGATCGCGGTCACCAAGCGGCAGTCCGCCAGCTTTCCTGCTGGCATATTTCATTTGCCACGCCCGTCCAATCCGCAAATTGTAGCGAATCGAGAGCGGCAAGCAGCAATCGACCGCGATCAAATAAGGCATTTGGATAGCCGTGCGGATGAAACTCGATTTCAAAGGTCGGCTAGTCGTGCTTAGAACTGGACGAACCTGTTTCCGATTTGCGAAAGCAGAAAACAATCCGAGCAAGCCCATGACCGCACCGCAGGCGGAGAGGAAAAGCCCCGTGTCCGAATGATCATGATACGCGCCAGCTATCAGTAGAGCGGTAGAGCAAACGACAAGTGTTGGACCGGCGAATGGGTTCATGGCAGAAACGCGATTTCAGATAGGGTTGAATCGAGCAGTCGCGGTCCTGCACTAATGATCACGAAATTTATTGAGCCTGATTTTAGTGGGATAACATTGGTGGTCACTCGGTCCCAGCAGACGAGCCACCATCAGGCGAAGTATTTTCGTGTACTCGGGTGCACCAATCGGTTCTGGCTGGTTTTGTGCGGGTGTCGACCCGACCCTCATAACAAGTGCACACAATAGAAGAATACCAGAGTTCGTTTGGCAGCGTAATATTTGTCCGCGTTCGGCGGAGCATGGGCGGTTCTCCGCAAGAAGAAATGAATGAAAAGAGGAGAATTGACCATCGACTCCGTTTACTCAGCGACTTTCTGTTCATCCCGACCGCGCTGATCGTCTTGGAGGCAAAAAGATGTTTGGCAAAAAAATAAAGATTAGATCCGGGGCGATCGCAACGCTGGGCTCTTTCCACGCGTTACGCATCTTGTTGCCCCACATGTTTTTGCCGGCAATGTGGTGGGGGAAGAGGCTCCACGGCGTGACGTCCGATTCACAACGCCTGCATGTGCGACCGAGCGTGACTGCGACCCGTCGTTAACGTAAATCGAACCCGCATCGCCCTTGAATCTCGCGATCGGATACTGTCCGCCAACCGCACCGTGATACGAAAATCGAAGGTCCTTGTTTTGTTCCGGTTGAAGATGAAACAAGAAACGTAGTTTGTATTCGGCGTCCGCGCCCAATCGATCGCCACGTCTCCTGATGATCAATTTCAGGCAAAAACATGATTGACAAAAGGGTGAAGACCGAGCAATCGAGGACTCGTTTCTCTGTTTTTCCAATTTTTCTGTCGCACCAATCTTTCTGTCTGCCACTTACTTCGATCGGCGAAAGCGTCAGTCTGCAACGAACTGCGTCACATCGTTGGCTGTCGACTGCCGGAATCGTTTCCTGGCCTCCTGCCATCCATTCGCGGCGGGTCACTGACCAGAAATAGTCAAAAAATGGAAGCATGTAAAATAGGAGGTGACGGCGTGTTGCACCTGAAGCCGAGCAACGATCCCTGTTTGATGACTGGCAAGGATTTATCTCGCCTGACGGGAACACTGATCAGCACTAATGGTAAACGAATGATGCTGTGTGATCAGGCGGTAAAAAGAAACAGCAGGACAGACGAATGGTGGACAGCCGAATGAAGCTGGACAGAGACCAAACGTAACATGCTGCAAGCGGCGGCTAACGACGACACTAACGAGCCGAAGCAGCGATTGCCAATGATCAACGCACGGTCCAACCGACGATGCGAATTGACGACCGCGCGCCCAATCGATCGCCACGTCTCCTGATGATCAATTACAGGCAAAAACATGATTGACAAAAAGATGAAGACCGAACAATCGAGGACTCGTTTCTCTGTCTTTCCAATTTTTCTGTCGCACCAATCTTTCTGTCTACCACTTGGCTCCATCGGCGAAAGCGTCGCATCGTTGGCTGTCGACTGCCGGAATCGCTTTCTGGCCTCCTGCCATCATTACACGGCGGGTCACTGACCAGAAATAGTCAAAAAATGGATGTCTACAAAATAGGATGTGACGGCGTGGTGCACCCGAGGACGAGCATCGATGCGTGTTTGATGACTGGCAACAAAATATGCAGCATGACGCCAGTACCGACCATCGCTGAGCCAGCACGAATGGCACTGTACGATCAGGCTGTAAAAAGAAACAGCAGTACAGACGAATGGTGGACAGCCGAATGAAGCTGGACAGAGACCAAACGTAACATTCTGCAAGCGCCAGCGAGCACTCCTCACTCCTCACTCCTCACTCCTCACTCCCTGTCTCCCTGTCTCCCTGTCTGTTCTTTAAGTTTGCTTCGTCACACTTCTCAGGCTCGTTGCACAGCCAGAACAGTTCCCTTGAAGGTCATTCCGAATGGTTTTTCGAAACAATTCGATTTCCAATGAAATCGCGGAATTTGACGGGGCTGCCGTCCGCGTCCCCGACCAATAAGTAAAAAAGCATTCCACAGTCCGAAATATCTGCGACCTGTCCACGGTGTGCCTTTAATCTCGAGTACATCCATCGTACGTCGGGTTCGGGATGGTCACGCATCCAGTGCCAAACAGCAAAGTTTTTGCCTGAATGCCACAAATGGTTTGGATCTTCTTTATCGTTCTGGTCCTTGATCTTCGTATACTTTATCCGGTCTCCGCTGAGTTGTTGGACATCATTCCATGTGTGATGACTCTTACGGCGACACTCATTCTCGTTAAATGCACTATGCGATACTAGATAGACGTGTGCCAGCGAATCCACCTTTTCGTTCCGGACAACCTCTTTGACCGCGAGATAGAGAAACTCGGATAATCCCGCATGGATAAAGTACAGCGGATCGCGATCCGTCGACTTTGCCATCTCAGCCGCCAAGTTTTCGACCGCTTGTCGCTGCTCAATGGTAACGTCGAAGAATACGTCGCGGTCGAAACCCCAGTACTTAATCACACCATCGGCACTGATCTTCAGTTGATTCTCGGCGTCAGGTCCAGGCGGCGAATCAATGAAGTTATTGTACGAGCAGTGAACCAACTGTTTCTGCAATCCCAGCTTGGCGATGATCGCACAGGATGCAGGCAGCGCTCCCCAATCGTCGGGATCTCCCGTCGGCCATTTGTAATCGTGGTCAGGGGCGCTGTTGCCGTCAAAACTCATCGCAATTCGGTTGCGACTGTATCCCAAGGACTGCGCTTCACAACATGCAATCGGAATCGATACCACGAACAACATCGTGAGTAGGGGGATCTTCGTCATACAGAGTTCCATGTCAGCGGGATTCATTGAAACGGATCGGGCCGGAATCTGCTGCCAACCCATGACTGAAACAGTATAGCGAGGCAGCAATTGCGAGTCTCGAAATCAATCGAAGCAATTCACGGAATCTTCAAGTCGAAACGTCGACGCTGCTCTTTAGCGTCTCTACGAAGCCGAACGCATCGATCCAGTGACAGGTCTCGTTTCGCAACAAACACGACGATTTCGATATGCGAAGAAATTCAAGGCGAGATGCTTTAGCGATTGCGGCTCCGTATGAATACCACCTGCTCAACAAAGGTGGCGAGACTCAGAAACACGTCGATGATTATGCTCCACATAGCGTCTCTTTCAGTTCACTTGGATAACAGCGGATCGATCATCGGCCTGCGAACGCACCAGGCGACAAGCCACGGATCTTACGAATGAACACGAATCGGGTAACGGCACGCCATTCGTGTCCATTCGTGGTCGAGCCATCGACCACGCAACCATTGAGTGTGGTTTGGCGGCAAATGAGAAATTGCCCAATCCTCGGTCACCGCCGGACGGTCTATTTTCAAAACGTGCTTTGGTAGAGACGGACCGGGGACCATCACGGATCGTCTGACCTAAGCATATCGAGTGCGTTAACGGGCAAGTCATGACACTACGGGGGTTCGGTGGTGTTACAGCAGTTTCACGACTCGGTCGGAAAACGATGCTCGCAGCGTGGGCAAATCTTTGATTCGCGGGAAATGATGCGGCCACACTCGGGACAGGCGTGCAAGTCGTCATGTGTAGACGCCGTTTCTCGAAGTGGAAATGCGTCTTCGTTCATCAGGAGGTATGCGAAAAACATCGAAATTAGGGAGAGGGTACAGTATTTCCATCCGAGTTTTCCGACCTTGTGGAAACGAGTACTATCCAGAATGACATCGGCGAACGGACCGAGCGGTTCCCGTGCGCTGGTGAAATACAAGTGCCAATACGAGTAGAAGTTGTAAATTGAGAAGACCCCGCATGCCGCAGTCGCGATGAGGAAAACGCTTCCAATGTAATAGAGTATTTGCTGGCGAGAGAATGAGAGCATCGGTGGTGCCGGTTGAGTGGTGACGTGTCCGACGAACGGTGCCCATGATGAGTGACCGGAAAGACGATTTTCATTTGTAGAATCGCGCAGTCTGCAATCCGTGCTCCGTGTGCCCAGCATGGGCGTGGTCTATTGGGGGGCAAGTCCCTTGTAAAATAGTTCCGGTTTCTTCCAAGGAGGTCAGTATATCAAATGAAGTGCGACTGCGCCGGAAGTAACGATCCGTGGGGAGGAAGCCCGCGGATGTGACTCTAATTCTGGCTAACCGCCGAGAACAGTTCCGGTCCGGTCGGGCAAGAACCGAATCAGACAATCTCGGGCGCTACAACCGTCGCCAGACACATTCACGCCAAGAACCGCGTTTGTTACGTACAGAAACCACATAGAGGCCGACGTCTACAGGCCCGTCGCGGAACCATGTTGCGTGTAGTCCCATTCAGCGTCGGCACCAACGCAGATTGACAATGGCATCAGCAGGAAGGGCAGCCAGAGACCCAGTAAGCGAATACGTTTCGGCATCGTTAATGTTCCCGTATTGGATTCGAGACTTCAGAGCATCGCGACTAAAATCACCAGGTTGTCGCCAGCGACGTGGATTTCAAAATCGGCCCCGTTGGCAACCCCAGTGCATGGGGCTGTCATGTTTTTTTTTGCGATCGGCTTTAGGTGATGACGATTGATTTCGCACTTCGATTACTTGTTCGGTCTATTGGCGTGTCGTAAGGACGAAACGTTGCCTCGCTCCGCCGACCGTCTTATCGCACTACGGATTACCCACAACAAGGCCGGCATCGCAGCAGCGGTAAGCCAGAAAGTGACCTTGTTGTCCCGAGTGATCTGTTCGGCACGCCATCGATCTCCAGAATCCGGCTTGCTTGGATCGCTGGGTTCACCAAAGCGGTCCGTCGCATAACCAAGGTTGAGCTCGTAATCGATTGACGCAATCCGGGCGGTACGTGTTACAAGCCAATAGCCGGTCACGATTAGAACAACAGTGGCCAAAATTGTCACAGATGTCTTAACTGTTTGTCTCATCTAACTGGCAGAATGAAGATGGTGAGGAGCATGGCAGCCGCACGATGGGGTTCCGCGAGTCGACACGGGAGTCGTTGGGGTGGCCAATTTTTCAAGCTGCCGACTTCGTTGCAAGCGATGGTTCCCCAGTTCAGTGTAGTGGGTGTGCCGTTAACCACGACGGTTGACGTTGATCCAATCATAGCGAGAGCAACGACCGCCGGCAAATTCGTTTGTAGTCGCAAAACAAAGACGAAATTTGTTGGCAGAATGATGGAGAGCAAAATGATAAATCACCGCGCGCCAATTATTCTGCCACCTAATCATTCTGCCAGTTGACAAACCAGGTAAACATTTGCGACAGCGATTTGATCGTTGCCTCAACGACGCTTGCCTCAACAAGGAACTCTGGAAATCGAACGCAGGTTCGATCACGCATGATGACCGTCTGAAACGCCGCCAGGATTGCCATCATCGTCAGTGAGATGATGCCCACCGTCACCGGGGACGGCGGGTTGATTTGCCATTTGTAAAAACGCGGTACCGTACTCCGGTGGAAGTTGTGGGTACCCGTCCCTGCGATTTGAGCAAGGATTAGGCAATCAGTCGGTCAAAAAACGAGCGTTTGGGACGCCAGCAATCCAATCGTTCAGACACATGTCCACCAAGTACTGCAGGACCAGCCGCGCGCGGTACCTCCACCACCTCTTCAGCCTTATAGATGCCGCGTTCCCTGCCTCGACGTATGACTTGAAGTTGACGGAGGGTCAGTGAATTAGAATCATTTGCGTCGTCAATTTCGGCGGTTGTGAAGTATCGGGTTAAAACACGGTAGTTGTGGAGAAGTGCTGGGTATCGTTCGTAAATTCGCCCCCAATTGTCACGAGTGCCGGATGAAGGAAAGTGCTCTTCGTGAGATAATTCGATTCCCTGATGCAACCGCTCGATGGCAATGTCACGTTTTGCTTGTAGTGGCGCGGTGTCTGCGGTAGCGCAAAAGTCCAGCATTCGCAGGATAGCCTCACCAATCGATGTGGAATCGTCGCGTGTCACGATCGCCCCGTCGCCGAATCCGACGATCCCGTTGCGATAATCTACGTACGGAAGCATTACGACGACGTCATCGCGCAGGTGGTGATAGATGTCAACACGGTTGCGTTTGCGGTCGGTCATAGCAATACATTCGGATAACGGTGGTGTTCGCACGGATCGCGCGGATGATTCTCTAGCGACCGAGTAACCCCGATCGCGATCTCGCGCGCCACACATGGTTGTTGCACTGCGCTTGTGCGGCAGACGACTCGCCAACTGAATCGATTCCGTGTTACTTCAAGATACCGACTGAAGTAAGGCGTCGCAACAATCGAGAAAAGCATTGCGTTTGTTGATCGCGCGACCATAAAGGTCCTCCGTGAGAGCATTCGATTCGTATGGTTGCACAAATTGCGATTCATATCATCGCCAAATAGGGTCCGACTATCTCAGTCGGATAACGGCGGCCATAAACGAGCGGCGACAAACGACTCACCACGTCAAAAACGCCGACTTCGCCACGCTGGTTCATGGCTTGGTTACGTCATCCCGATTGTCATTGTTATCCGCCATTCTAAGTCAGGGGATTTCGCTGACGGTGATGAGAACCCCAGTCAATTTTCCAGCACCGACGGTCGACAACAGGCGTGTCTTGCCAAGACCGTAGATTTGCGTTGATTGCATGGTGTTCGTGAGTACATCAGAAGGAGAATCATCAGTACCGTCGCCATCGAGCCGGCTTATTGAATAGTCGATATCCGCGATTGCACCTTTGGCATGTTGCTTGATCTGTATACGCAGGATCGTGCCAATTTCAATGTCTTTAGTTTGGCGGTTCGTGACACCGCCGCGGGTCATGGTGCCGGTGGTTAAGGCGACACGCCGTCCGACTTGGACCATGCTTTCGGTCTCGGACATCGCAGTCAGTCGTATCGTCTCGACAGGCTTAGTGCCGGATTTGAGGATAGCGTCAACAACCTCGCCCTCGCCAAGCCCGGTTGGAATCGACTGTTCGAGCTTGTATTCGGATAGCTCGACAAGATATTGCGTCGTGTTCGGTTGGAGATCGCCGCCGGAATCTTCGGCATGCGTTTGCCCGCCGAAAGTAAGGTTGACGGTTAGCACAACGACCAGAGAAAGTAGCTTAGGATGCAGGTTCATTTAAGGGGCCTTAGTCGGATAACGGTTGAGGTAACGGGGGGCGAGTCGAGGTATTCATCCCAGTCGGTGTCAATGACGAAGTATTCCACTAATGTCCTCTGCGACGAACGACGGCGTTCACCCGGCCGCCGCGAGTGACTTTGAGATCAGGACGCGTGATCGGCGGCTCGGCGTGTAACGCCTGGTTATTTGGCCTCTGGTGCTTCAGCTGGCGTAAGCTGCATTGCATCAGCGATCTTGTAGAAGCTCTTTGAACTCCGGCAGCGGGGCATGGCGTAAAAGCCATCATCGAGTTCCGCCACCACAACTCGAGACTGATACTCGCGACCATCCCAACCCTCCCCTACTACCTCGACACATACAAAACGCTTGCCGTAATAGGTGCTCGCCAATTCGAAATGAAGAGCCTTAACCTGTGGATCCGCATCAACAAATGCGGCAATGGCAATCACGCGAAGGGGCGTCTTCCGGTTGATCATTCGTGATTTCCCCGTCTCAGGATCGCGCGGTTGATCACGAAGTTCGTAGTATGTGAATTGTTCGCCACCGTGACTGAACCGTGTTGCACGAAGCGACTCGGCATATCTGTTCAACACGTCAACCTCGTTATTGCAAACACCCAGGAGCACATGCTTCCCAAAGTCTCTCGGCGACGCCGTGGCAACCCCGAGGATCATCGCTTTAGCGGCTGCTTCAGGATTGGGGGCGCCTTCAGGCCTGAACTCAAACGGAGCCAGCACCTGACCTTCGGGCGAGTTTGTTGTATGGCAGGCGAAAGCAATGGCACCCGCAAGACCGATTACAGTGACGACGCAGGCAACTGTGACAAGGCGGCATTTCATTTTGGTGATCTCCATCGAACGAATTGCCAAATAACGTCCGGTGTACCACATGGTTCACGCGGATCGGCCACGACGACAGTTTGAGCCATCGCCGCTGATGGCCAATGTACTCGATCGGAATGGCCAAGGGAAATTCGGTCTCCCCATCTGCGGTCGGCGCGTCAGCCGTCGGTTTGTCTTCATCATACTCGTGCTCCGCGATGAGCGAGACTGGGATCCTGCACAGATGACTGCGGTGACAAAATCTTACGGTGGAAAACTGCCAGTCGACGAAGCGGAACTTGCGGCGATGCCCAAGAAGGAATGCCGCCGTTCCGTCACCATGTACGCCCAACATGGGCGTGACGGTTGGCGCTCAGTTGCAGCCGGCGACCGAAGGGACGATGCAAGGCGAACCGCTGTCGCCACTGTAGGCGAACATCTTGTTAGACGATTTCGGCAAGGAGTTGGAATCTCGCGGGCTTCGCTTTGTACGCTACGCGGACGACTTTCTGGTATTTACCAAGACTAGGAAAGCGGCCGAGCGCGTGTTCGATTCAGCAGGTCGTTACTTGACACGGAAGCTGAAGCTGGCGGTCAACCAGCAGAAGAGTTACATCTGCAGCTCGCACGGAGTTGAGTTTCTCGGCTTCGAAGGCAGCATTCGCGCGTGCTACTGGAAGCAGTGGCGTAAACCGAAGACCCGCATGCTAGGTGTTGTGGGAGGGGCCCGCAGTAATGCGGCCCCTATCCCGATCCCGTTGTGATCCCGCGTTTTCTGCCAGCGCACGATACCAACACTTACACCTAGCGTTCGTTGACAATCATCTCGGACCGCGCGGTCTCATGAAGCTTCTTGAACAAGCTGACATTGTAGTTCACATAATGTCGAACCGTTCTTCCAGACGCCGTAGATGGTATTGGATCTGTGGTAAACTGAACCTCAATTGGATGCTGCAGCCGAAAGTGATCTTCCAAAGTTGGTGTTTTGACCGTCAGTCTAAATCCAAACGCGTGCGTCGGTATTGGTGAACCCCCGTCTTGGATTTGCGAGTTGAATCGGCTCAGTGTGTCTTTGAGATATTGGTCCCCACCTATCACCCTGGCGTTATTGATCAAGTCGCATAGTGCAGCCGCGTTCCGCGATGGTGTTGTCACTAGAGCACTAGCAAAGGCTGCCACGCCAACAACCGCAAGTAGAGTGCGAACTCTGAATGTCTTGGGAAACCGTCGACGCATTGTCTATTCCTCAGGATAACGTTGGTAGTCACCTGGCGGTCACCCAAGATTTCGTGTTCACGAAAACACGCCGTGGCCACTCGGGTGCACCACACTGATTCTTACGCTGGGCTTGCGTGGCGGACGACTCGCCAATCGGACGGGACTCTACGAACCTCAGGATAGCGACCGAAGCGGGCTCAAGCAATAAACGACAACGATGAATCAGTAACGCAGCGATCTAACGCCGTGTCATTCCGGACGTTATTAACAACCACAGATACATGCAGATGCACACAGATACGAATCTCGATCAATCACATTTGTGTCTATCTGGGTAAATCTATGGTTAAATCCAATCGCGCATCGGTCTGATAGGAAGGCTTGAACTATCAGGAAGTTCTAATGAAAGTGACGTTCGCCCGATAGGATGTCACTGTTGACGTGAACGGGAAAAAACGTTCGAGACCTAAACAACTATTGCGCCCGCAATAGGCTACGCACCATCGCCGTAAGAACGATTGGAAATCACAGGGATCGCCCTTAAGACGATCTATTTGCAGACACGCCATGGCGAGCTCCAGTGCAATTTATGGTTCGTCGTGCTTTCGGCTGAAAAATCGATTTGCGAGATACAGCAAGGCGAGGACAAACGATCCGATCGCTGCGAAGTCTGCACGAACAGGCCCGATGAACCAATGCTCGCCACCGATGAAATATAGTATCGGAGCGCCTATCAGCATTGTAAACAATGCAGATTGGAAGGCCCATCGGTCTTTGTCGTCCTCAACGGTCACGTGCGTTGGGGCAGGGCCATCCACCAGAACATCATCAACGGTTAGCGAATAGTTGCTGCCGAAAGTGGTGTCGCGGATTGAAATGACCAACGAGTGACTCCCGAGCTGAAGTGGGATATCGCCCGAGTATGTAATGGTGTTGAGATCACCACCCTTAAAAACAGTTTTGTCGTCAATAACAACCGAAGTTGCCATACCCCATTTGCTGTGCCTCAGCACGATAGAGTGTGAGTTACCATCAATTGTAAGCTCCCACTCGCTTTTCCCGACGCGTCGAGCATTCAGCCGTCCGTGCGTGTGAGTCATTTCATTCATAGATTTTTGTCGACGATCGGCAACGATCCCCAAGCCGCCGGAATTTTAGTTTGTGTTCACGAAACGATTGCGCCGGCGATTTGGGGCAGTACGCCCAGCATGGACGTGATCTTGTGGGGTGGCCAATTTCTCTACAACCAGCCCCTGTGCTTAGTTCCGGTTTCTTTCAAGGAGTCAGTATAATAAATGAAATTCTAACGAAAGAAGAATACGAGGCCCTTTGCCTGAAAACGCGGCAACTGCGGCCGACGTGACGATCCGTGGGGAGGAAGCCTGCGAATGTGACCGTAAATCTGGCTAGCCGCCGCGAACAGTTTCGATCGGGTAACAACTGAATCGGACGAGCTTTAAAGCTAAAACCGACGTCAGGCACATTCACGCCAAGATCCGTGTGTGTTGTCTACGGAAACCCGCTTGCGCGACGCTATTCCAAGCTGCATCGCAGCGGCAGAAGCTAGCCTGGGACGCAAGTCCCAGGTATTCGATCGTAACCCTTATCAAAAGTCCCAGAGGGACGACAGAAATTCGGCTTTAACGCCATAGACTTGGGCAAGAAAATAAAGGGGCAGGAAAATGGAAAATTCAATGTCCAGCGTCGATGCCGCGCACCTGAGAAAGGCAACGATGCTTAAACCATGAAAGGTTCGAAAATAGGGGAAGGTGGGGCGCTGTTGATGTCGAGAGTCCCTCCTGCAGCTGTCTCACGACACTGCCACGTAGATCGTCTTTCCCTCTTGGTTAGCTTTGACTCCGTGGGATAGCTTGAGTCGCGTGGCAGTTTTTTTGAATCCGAACCGTCGCTTGATCGGCCCGCTGCGGTCAGATCGTATTCACTAGCAAGGGAGTTAATGATGAAAGCAGTTGATGCTCGCGTGATTGGCGTTGATCAAATTCATCAAGAAATGGTTTCCTACCTGAAAACGCAGCTAAAAGAGATCGACAAGCAACTTGCCAAGCTGCTAATTGAACACGCAAAAAGCGATCCAAAGGTGAACATTCTGCAGTTCGTTCCCGGAGTCGGTGTGGTCACGACGTCGACGTTGCTCGCAGAGTTGCCGGAGCTTGGCAAGTTCAATCGTGAAGAAATTGCGAAGCTTGTCGGCGTGACGCCGCTGCTCAACCAAACTGGCAAATCAGACAAAAGACGTAAGACTCGCCTGCAGCACTTCGATCTGTTTCACCCAACAGACGAATTAGAGTGCTGCGGGATGGGTTTCGCAAATCATTGAACACCGGTGTCATGCCTGAAGAATCTTGGCGGTTCGGGGGCTGGCCCCTGAGCGGGCTGGATGGCAAGGAGTCAAAGAATCCAAGGTTTTTGACATGCCACTTGCACTCTCTTAAGACCGTCGCCATCCCGATCCGCTGGTTCGCCGCATTCCTGTTCGTTTGGATGGTTGACCGTTGATGTGGTCCAATTCTACATACTTAGAACCCGCTGATGTAGCTCGGGAGTATTGAGCCGTTCGGATGCTTTGATTATCCATTCAAGATCATCACCAGCGATCCAAATTGTCAAGGAACGCTCGTTGGTCTTTTGCCCTAGCTGATTGTTTCTAACAAGATCAACAAGCAGCGAGAGAAGTGAACCCAAGAATGCGTCCGAGACCGAGGCACGCAAGTCGTAATCGCCTGCACTGCAATGCGTTTCAAGGTGTTTTCGAGCAGTTTCAACGCCGTCACCGAATGTATCGCTTCGATCGCGACTGTTTAGGACTGCCCATTCAGGCGGAAAGAACCTGGCGAAATCACCGCTGTCGGATGAAAGTTCGCTTTTGCGTTGGAAAACCGGAACGATAAACTCAAGCAATCGTGCCGTGCCAATTGCGAATCCGCAAAGGTCAGCAAACTCATCGGAAAGTGATGTAAAGGCCCGTGGGATCGCAATGGCAAGTTCGTCGATCAGGGCGTCCAATAGCGTCTGAGAATACTCGTCAATGGTCATTGGCGACGTCGCAGAATCGTGATGGTGTTGCTGTATATTCAGTCGGCGAACGGTGGGCGGAACCGAGTCGCGGCGGTTGACGTTCAGCTTCATTAAACTCAAGACCGCGACCTCGGGCGAGTAGACGGAGGTCTCTTCGGTTTAGGTTAAGCTTTGTGTTCAAGGTTTGCCAGCGATTTTCCCTTGTGGTGTCGCAATGCTTGATCCTTGTCCAATTGAACACCGAACGCTCTCAGAACCGGACTGGCGCCGCCGGCGCATCCGTCTTCCAGCGGACACGTCTCACCTGGCATCACTTTGCACTCTTCAATCGCGATCAAGTCCGCGCCACCAGCACTTATCCCGTGGAAATCCCTCTGATTCGCAGCGAATACCGCTCGCAAACGCTTGCCCGCGAATCACCGCGAATGAACAACTCAATGTCCAATGATCGACGCGACTTGGCCACCACAAATGCAGTTAGACGCTAGCCTCGCAAATGATCAACCCCCAGGCAAAAACATGGTTGACAAAAAGATGAAGGCAGAACGATGAGGCACGCGTTACTTCGTCTTGAAAATCTTTCTGTCGCAACAATCTTTCTGTCTTACATCCGCCATCACCTGCCCCGCACTCCTC
>TARA_R110002073_G_scaffold40932_2_pt1 | contig 21069 bp, 6 predicted proteins | sample TARA_R110002073 | Tara Oceans TARA_R110002073 (sample SAMEA4397174) | marine metagenome | biome: Polar Biome; feature: [DCM] deep chlorophyll maximum layer (ENVO:01000326); material: water (ENVO:00002006), including particulate matter (ENVO:01000060) such as... | depth 40 m | reverse complement strand
TCTAATATTTCAGGAAAAACAGTAGTATTAGATTATATAAGTGATGGACTTGGTACAGATGAAGAAATGATTGTTCATAAATTTGCCGAAGAAGCAATGTACAAGTGTATAGCATACGCTATTTTATGTACAAAATCTAATATTCAAGAATATATAGTAAGAAGATTTAAACAACAAAAATTTGCAGCCGTAAGAACAGCTAAATTAAGGTTATCAAATTTAAAGATAGAAGAATTAACCCAAACTTTAAGAGGTAAGTCTAAAGTTATAAAACACTAATACATGGCGGAAATTAAAAATGATTTCTCTCAAGGTAAAATGAATAAAGATCTTGATGAGAGATTAGTACCTAATGGTCAATATAGAGACGCAATGAATATACAAATCTCTACTTCAGAAGGATCTGACGTGGGTACTGTTCAAAATATATTAGGTAATTCTCTTGCTGATGATTTAATTTTAGATCAAAACTCTACTTGTGTTGGGGCTGTTAGTGATGAAAAAAACGATTGTTTTTACTGGTTTATAAAAGGTCCTGTTTATAGCGATTTAAATGTTGGTGTAAATAAAGACTCTATTTATAAATATAGACAAGGAGTTGTTACTCCAGTGTTTGTAGATGTTCATGAGGTTATAGCTACTTACGTTGGTCATGATGACTTAAACAATACAATCACTATATTTGATCAAGATGCTAAAAGTGTATCTGTAGGTATGATTGCACAATTTTTAGATAACTTCAACCAAACGTGTCATTGGAATGATAATCCTATTGTTTCTATTTCTAGGAGTCAAGGACCGTCAAATGATTTAACGATTTTAACTTTAAAAAATAATGTCAATTTAGGTGTTTTGATTTCTCAAGTAACGCAAACGGCTTTATATAAATTTGTAAAAAAAGATAGTAATTTAACTTGCCCGGGCTCTGGAATTGATACAATAAGTAAGTCTTTAGATTTTCAATTAAATAAAATTATAACAGGAATAAATATACTTGAAGATTTGTTGTTTTGGACAGATAATAATAGTGAACCAAAACAAATAAATATAAAGAATTGTATAGAAAATACAGATCCAAACGGTAACACAAGCACCATGTTGCCTAACAGTTCAGAACCTATGACAGTTGATCATATTACGGTTATAAAAAAATCACCTTTATTGGCCCCTATTTTAGAAATGTCTAGTGGTAAAAGATCAGGTCTTACAAGTGGAATTACTAATATAGATTTTGATGGAAAAGTAGTTGGTCAATTTTTTGATGCTCTTATACAAGCACAATCTTTAGAATTTAATTGGAATGTTGATGATGTAGTTATTTTTCAAAGTTATGAGATAAACCAACCTTTAACACCCTTGTTTGATTTTGAAATAAAGGCAAGGTTAGACACAGTGTACAGTAATGTTATTGGTCAGTCTTCTGCGGATTTCCAATTTGAAATAATATCAATAGATAGTGCAACCCCTACAGGTTTAGATAGCGTGACTGGGTTAGCCCCTAGTTTTGTTGCAGATCTTTACCAACCAACAGAAAAATTATTTGAATTTAAATTTCCTAGATTTGCTATTAGATATAAATACACAGATAATAAATATTCTTGTATAGGTCCTTTTTCTGAAATAGCTTTTTTACCTGGTAATTTTGATTACCATCCAACAAAGGGTTATAATCTTGGAATGACAAATCAATTGACAAGTTTGTATATTAAAGAGTTTGTAGCAATTGATATACCTGAGGATGTTATTGGGATTGATATTTTGTATAAAGAATCAAATTCTTCAAATATATATATATTAGATACTATAAAACCTGACGACGATTTTTTAACAGAAAACCCTTACTCAAACACTTACAACGCTTGGAATTATCCAAATAATACTTATGAAACAACGATACCTGGTAAATACGAAGTAAAAGCAGAAAGTATATACGCTACACTTCCTTCTAATCAAACTATAAGACCTTGGGATAACGTTCCAAGAAAAGCTCTTGCTCAAGAAATAACAGGTAATAGGATAGTTTATGGTAATTATTTACAAAATTATGATTTAATATCAACACATCCAAAGTTTAATGTTAATATTCAAGAATTTAGTTACGATTTATCTGCAAAAACTCCTCAAAAATCTATAAAATCTTTAAGAGATTATCAATTAGGTGTTGTTTATTTTGATAAATACGGAAGACAAACCCCTATACTAACTAGCAACTCCGCAAGTGTAAAAATCCCAAAACTACAAGCTAATAAATCATCACAATTTAAAGTAAAGCTAAATTCGTCTCCACCTTCTTTTGCTACACATTATAAATTTTATGTTAAAGAAAGTTCTAATGAATATTACAATTTAGCTATGGATCGTTGGTATGAAGCTGAGGATAATAATATTTGGATTGCCTTTTCCTCTAGTGATAGAAACAAAGTGGATGAGGATATGTTTTTAATATTAAAAAAAGGTAATGATTCAGATGATTTAGTAGAAGATTCGGCAAGATATAAAATAATAGCTATTAAAAACCAAGCTCCTGATTCTTTAAAATTAAATAAACTACCTCAAGGTCTTGAGTATCACAACAATAGCAATAATGATGTTTTTGGACAAGATATTGGAAAATTTCCTTTACAATCAAGAGATTACTTTAGTGTTAACGCTGACGTGTTTTTTAATAGTAGTTTAGATAATATATACAAAGCATTAGAAAATAATTTAAATGATGAATTATGGGTAAGGTTTGAGCAGTCAGGAAATGCTAAAACTACTAAAGATTATAGAGTTACAAATATATCAGCAACTACAGATGCAGACGGTGTTGTACCGGGTTCTATGCTTGAATTTAAAGTAGAAAAACAATTTGAAAGCGATATTACTTTTATATATGACGAGGTAAATGGTCAAATAGAAAATGCTACCGCTATAGTTTTTGAAAAACGTAAATTAGAAAATTCAGCTAAATTTGATGGAAAGTTTTTTGTTAAGATAAACAAAGATCAAGTTATAAAAAGTAATATTGATAAAAAAATAGATGAAGATACAAAATACAGGGTGGTGTCTTCAAAGAAAATATACTACATGTCACCAGATCATATGACTTTACATTCTGATAGTAATGATAATAAAGCTAATTGGCATACCAATGGCCTTACTTGGGCAAATACAGGTAGAAATACAGGACAAGTTCCCAATACCAACGCGTTAAGTGATTTCTTTTATAAATTTACTGGTTTTGCAAGAACTGCGGGTGATTTAAGCATAGACAATAGACGTGCTCACAACGCAACCCCAACAACTAATACGTTTGAAGATATTTGGTATGTAGATGGGTTTCAATCTACAATAGATGGTAAGTTTGTAGGTGCTTCTGATACTAGTGGTACTTTTAGTAGTCAAGATCATACAGATAGCACCTCATCTCCAAATACTGGTTTTGAAACTAGAGGTATTGGTGTTACAAATTACACCAACGTGTCAAGAATAGAAATTGGTTTTACAGGTTTAGAGCCAGATCCAGATAATTTCCACCACGCAAGAGGAGGTTTTGGTAATGTACACGCGAGTTTTGGTGCTTATTACGAACAATCTGATAATAATAATAATCCAGGTCCATACGATTATTACAGAGGAGATCAGCATAGATTGGGATGGGGCATAGGAAATAGTTCAATATATAATGTAGGGGAAGGTCAAATAAATTCTAATTACGCTGAAGAAAGTAGATTTATAAACGCTTTAGTTCCTGGAACTAAAATAAGATGGGCTGAAGATCCAAACGGAACAGTTTACACCATAACATCCATAGATGATAGTTATAAGTTAAGATATGATTATAGAGTAACTCATACTTATAATACAGAAAGTAGAAGACCTGAAAATTTTAGTAGGAATTGGAGACTTTGGTTAGATAAAAAAATGCAATGGGATCCAACAGCTCCTAATGATGGGCAATTAGCTATGAATGGTTTTTCTCCTAACACAGATCCTTTTGCTGAGTTTGCGGAAGATGGTAGTACTGGTAGTGGTAATGACGCGGCTATTATTAGAGATGGTATTTCAAAAGCACAAGGTTATACTATAGAAATTATAGAAAATATAATTGATGATGAAGAAGTGCCTGAAAATCCTGCTGTTTGGGAAACTGAACCGAAACAAGAAACTGATATAAATATTTACTACGAAGCAAGCAATGCTTATCCTATAAATCTAAATAGAAAAAATATACACCATTATATAAAACCAGGTATGGCGGTTAAAATTGCTCCTTGGATTCCTACATATGGCACTGGACAATCTCAACTTGGGGTTAGTGATGGGGTTACTGGGTCTGGGCTTAGTCAACGATGTACTGTAGATATGGTTAATGTAGATGGAACAATTTTATTAGCTAGTCAATCTGGCTTTTTTGTGGATTTATTTTTACAATTACAAAACCCTGATAACAATAATGAACCTGATATTTTAATGTTTAGTGATGATGAAACAACTATTCAGTTTAAAGTTAGTAAAAACCATATAAACACAGGGGTTATAAGTATTGATTTTGATTTCCATAATACCGCTACAACTGAATTACCTTGGTTTAATTGTTATTCTTTTAGAAATGGTGTTGAGTCAAATAGAATTAAGGATGCTTTTAACAATATAATTATTGATAAAGGAGCTAAGGTTTCAACAACTTTAGAAGGAAATCTATATAAAGAAGAAAGAAGAACTAGTGGCTTAATATATTCTGGTATATATAATTCTACAAGTGGTACTAATGATTTAAATCAATTTATACAAGGAGAAAAAATAACAAAAGATTTAAATCCTACATATGGTAGTATTCAAAAATTATTTTCAAGAAACACGGATTTAATAACTTTTTGTGAAGATAAAGTCGTAAAAGTTTTAGCAAATAAAGATGCTGTTTTCAATGCTGATGGAAATCCTCAATTAACTGCTAATCAAAACGTGTTAGGGCAAACAATACCTTTTGTTGGTGATTATGGAATATCAAAAAATCCAGAATCTTTTGCTTCTCAATCGTATAGAGCTTATTTTACAGATAAACAAAGAGGAGCTATCTTAAGATTATCTAGAGATGGTTTAACTCCTATATCAGAGTATGGTATGAAAACTTGGTTTTTTGATAACTTAAAAGATACTAAGTATTTAATAGGTGGTTATGATACTAGAAAACAAGAGTATAATTTAACTTTAAAATATAATAATTTAATTGATTCTTACAACACTACCAACAAAACCTTAAGTTACAAAGAAGATGTTAAAGGTTGGGTTAGTTTTAAATCTTTTATTCCAGAAAACTCAATTAGTGTTGCAAATGAATATTTTACTTTTAAAAAAGGTCACGCTTACAAACACCATGATAAGTCTGTTGATAGAAATACTTTTTATTTAGATGTTGCTAATGCCGGGTTTAAACCGTCTTGGGTTGAAGTTTTATTTAATCAAGAACCACAAACTATTAAATCTTTTTCAGCTCTTAATTATGAGGGTAGTAAAGGGCAGACTTTAGATCTCTACGCTAGAGATAATTTTAAAAACAGAACAACATCAACCGGTTGGTATGCAGGAATTACTACAAATGAAGAAACTAATGGAACTGCTTTTAATTTTACAGAAATGCAAGACGAGTGGTTTAGCCCTATAAAAGGTAATGCAACAATATTAAATACAGAAAATTTCACAGTTCAAGGTTTAGGTATTCTTTCTAGTTTTCTTGTTACAGGAAATCCAATTGGGCCAGTATTACCTCCTTTTACACCATCAGGCAATCCAGTTGTAACTATTGATAATAATCCAATATATACATCTCAAATTTCATATAACATAACAGATCCATTATCGCCTTATTTAGATCCACCTAGTTATTTTGATTATGACATAACAATTCCGAGTCAACCTAATGTCACTGGTAACAACGTACCTTATTCAAATAATTGGGATCTATTTATAACATTAACTTCAGATGGAATTTCAGAGGGTGTATTTACTTTTTACTGGTATGACGCTATTCTTAACGCAATAATACATCAACAAACTTCAGCTGTGTCTTTTTATGCTACTCTTGGTTGTATGGATAGTTCTGGAGATTCTTCAAATTATAATGCATTAGCTAATGTGAGTGATGGTTCTTGTTTATATGATTTAACGCACTTGTACACGCCACCAATTCTTCGTATATACAAGGAATTTATACAAACTTTAGGCCCTGTAAATGAATGGGTATTTTATATCCAAACGCAATCAGCATCAGCTTTTGGCGCTTTAGTCAATGAACCCTATGTTTATGAATTTCAATATGGTATAGACAGTGGATCACAAAGTCTTCCTGATTGGACTAGTAATGGTTTTTCTTCTAACCCAGACGATATGAATAATGGAAATGGTATTGGTGGTGGTGGTGTTTGGTTAGATGCAAGTGCTATTCTCAACGGTATTAATAAGTTTATACAACCAATAACTGAGGGTGAAACATCTCCATTTAATTTCAATTTACAACAACCTAGTAGTAATATAACAGGAGCAGAATTATATACTCCAACCGGAACATACACGTGGTTTGGATTTAGATTAAAATGTACAGACACTGTTAATGGTAGAGTTACATTTTCTAATATAGTATCAATATATATTAACTAACATGAAAGAAATAAAATCAATAATTATAAACAATAATGATTTATCAAAAAACGAAACAATAAGAAAACTTTATGTAACTGGTGATATTGGTTGTGTTTTTAGTATTTACGTTACAAATGAAGATAATCACTATTATAATTTTGAAACAAAATCTTTTACAGCTACAACCTATAGACTTTTACAGCAAAAACTAGATAGTGATGGAAATTTTATAAAAGATATAACTTTTCCAGCTATTACAGACGATGATAAATATGATGTTTGGGTGTATGCAGAAAGTCATTTTGAAACTAAAATGTCTTCACTATTATCTACAAGTTTATTGTATAAGGTACCTAATTATAGTTTAGAAACAAACGATAATGGTAGTTTAAAGTATCCATGTTCGATATACCAATACTTAGACGTAACTACTACATTGTCGCTTTTACATACCGACGCTGATGTCGTGGAACCGTCTAATTATACTTTTGTAAAACCTAAATCCACTAAATTTGTTAATATTGGCACTAAAGTTGCGGATGATACACCATCAAATACTGTTACTTTAGATTGGACTATAACAACAAACAACGCTGACCACACTATGAATGTTCTTGCTCAGCCTTTAGAAAGTCATTTTTATACAACAACAACAAAGCAAGTTAACGGCGCTATAAGTAGCGATTATTTTCCGATTTTAGATGATGTTACGAATTTAAAACCGGGTATGCTAGTAACGCATAAAACTGTAAACGTTGGAGAAGATGATACTTTAACAGCTATAACTCATTCTATTATAAAAACAGTTGATCCGGTTGCAAAACAAATTGGTATGAGTGTTGCACAATCGTTTGAAGATAATTCTGTATTGACTATTAGAGGATACGGCTTTTCTGTCGCAAGATATTTTTATGGAGCTAAAATTACTGCAACAGATTTAAAATTTGCTTTAGACACTGTTACTAACGGTAATACTAGTAATGCGACAGATTTTAACTTTAGATCACAAATAAAAACAGAATGGTCAAGCGGAACAAGCGTAGATATAGATTCTACTAAAGGATTAAAAGCTGGTAATACGTTAGAAATAGCTGGTTTAAATCAAGCATTAACTGTTGCTAGCGTTACTGACGCTGATACTTTTGTTGCAAGTGGAACGAATGCCACAACAATACCTGTTGATACTTATGTTTACGCTACTGGTAGTGCTTTTTCAGCAACAGTGACAGGTACTATTAAATTTTTAGAAGTACCAACTGAAAGCTTTACATTAACATTAGATTTAGATAAAATAATAACAATAACAGACACCTATTAATATGGCAAGTGCAACTTTTAATATAGATCAAACTTTAAATAATTCTTTAAAAATTGGAGATTCATTATATTTTTGCGAACATAACGTATCATTTTACGGATGGCAAGGAGCAGCTGCTCAATACGACGAAGAATCTAATCCACATGTTAAAATTGGTAGCATAACAAGTATTAGTGATAGTAGTGTTACTGTCGATTCACCGACTTTAAAAAAAATAGATTTACCAGGTGGTGTTTATTATGACACGACTGGTTATCAAAATCCAGAAAATTATTTTTTATTTTTTAGTAAGAATAACGCTATTGAATTAACAAGATTAAAAGGTTATTATGCTAGTGTAAAGTTTGTGAATAATTCTAAAGAAAAAGCAGAATTATTTAACGTTGGCGCAGAGATAGTAAGAAGTAGTAAATAACAATCAAAAAATGTAACTATATATATATGTGTATAAAAATTAAAAATAAAAAAATATTATGGGTCCTTTAGCAATAATGGCTGTAACAGGAGCGATAGGAGGTTTATCCAAAATAGCAATGGGTATACAAGGTCGTGGTGCGAGAAAAGCCGAACTAACAAAAGCACAAGGTGAATATGACACTGAAAAGAAAAGATATAAAGATTTTGATATAACAAATCCTTTTGAAAATATACAACAAGATTTTGAAAATACTTTTGAAGACTTAACTGTTAATCAACAACAAGCTCAATTCCAAAATCAAATGTTTCAGCAAGCTCAAGCAAATACACTGCAAGGTTTACAAAGATCTGCTGGAGGAAGTGGTGTTGCGTCGTTAGCACAGGCTTTATCAAATCAATCTATGATGCAATCTCAAGCAGCTTCAGCATCTATAGGCGCGCAAGAATCAGCTAATCAATTAGCAATAGCTAAAGGCGGTATGATGGAACAACAAATGGAATTACAAGCCCAAACAGTTTATGGTAAAGGTTCTAGTGAACAGCAAAGATTAGAAATGAGTAGACAAAGTACTTTACTGGGTATGGGCGCTAATAGATTAGGTGCTGCTAGGCAAGATATAGCTACTCATAAAGCTATGATTGCTGGTGGTGTTGGTGAATTAGCCGGTGCTGTAGCAACTGGATATGCAGGTGGTTATGATTCTGCAACAGGTGGTTTTAGTAAAAAGAAGTTTTTAAGTTAAGAATAAAAATAATAAAATATGGCAAACACAACAGGACAAGCGGATAGAGGGATATTAGAAGCCGATAGAGGAACTTATGATTCAGGCGCTGCAGACGCTATGATGTATACAGCTTTTGACAAAGGTTTTTCAGGTGGTACAAAAGCGTTGAAAGAAAAAGCGCAACAAGATTATCAAATACAACAAACTAAATACAATCAATTATTAGAAGCTAAACCACAGCTTATATCTGCTTATTTAACTGATCAACAAATAGATGATTTGCGGCCAGTTTTAAATGATATTAGTAATGTTTGGTCTGAACAAGCTAGTATATTATCTCAACCAAGCGGTAAAGATAATTTAAAAGCTCAAAATAGGATTCAAGAAGCAGCTAGTTATATTGCTAATATTGAAAACGGAAATCAACAACTATATAAAATAAGGGAGTTTAATGAAGATAAAAATGGTGATTTTTCTTTAATGTTAAATGATGAACAAAGACATCATATAAGATCAATAAGTAACACTATTAATGGGGCCGAAGACACGGGTGTTATGATTGAGTATCCAAAAAAAGATGGATATCACATGAAAGTAACCATGCCTGATGGTACTGTTTATGATAGAAATAATCCTATACCACAACCTCAAGGTGAATTTGAAAGAGGTGGAACTGGATTATTAAACATAGCAAATACCGCGAAAGATGATGGGGGAACTGCAACTGCTCCAATGAATACAGGGGTTGCTGCTAATAATGTTTTAAATGAAATAAAAAAATTAAAATCTGATTATAGTGATGAAGATGGTTCTGTAACGGGAAATGAGAAAAAAGATTTATTTTTTAGAGATTTAACACCAGATGATCAAGATATATCTTACGCACAGGCTTTTGCAAGTGGGAATTTACCAGAAGAGTTTTATTTAGATGAGAATGGACAAATGATAACTTTTGATTCAAAATCAGATGATAGACAAGGTCCAGGTGGTATTAGTAAATTAGGTGTACCATTTAAAGATAGAGCTACAGTACCAGCTATTGGCGAGGATGGTAGTTTTCAATGGAATGAAGAAGAAGTTAGAGAATATCTTACAGATAATACTATTTTAGAACGTAATTTAAAACAATTTTCTAAATATTACGGCGGTGCTGTAGCTCAATTACATAATGATCAATTTAATTTGAAAAAAGATAGAGCTGGTCAGTATTTAATGGGTATGGATGGTAGTGGTAATATAGTGGACATGTATGGTGACAAAACAGATATGACAATAAAGAAAAGACAACTGTATTCTAATATGATAGTTGATGGAGCTTTGTATGGTCTTGATGACCAAACTACATCGTTATTAAGAAATGGAAATTACGATCAAATTAGTCAAAATTTAACTAGTACATTTTCAGGTACTGGGATAATGGTTGGAAGAGTAAAAGATCCAGAGAAAAAAGGAAAATTTATGGCTTCAAATTTTGTTGGAGTACAGGTGGGTGATAAACAACAATTGTTTGATATATCAAAACCTGGTCAAGTTAAAAAAATGAAATTAATGTTAGGTAATAGCAATATATATAATCAATTATCTTTAAGTGGTAATCCAGAAACTTGGAGAAGTTTTGATGGAAGTGAAATATTGTTTAAAGGTGAAAAATGGAAGACTGGGTTTCATTGGAAAGCTACGAATGGTGGAATGGATTTTCAATAAAATTAAATAATAATACATGGCTGGAAAAATAATAAGTAATAAATATCTTTTAATAGACACTATTATAAAACAATTCCCTGGTATTAACAACCAAGGAATAGCTAGTATAATAGGTAATATACAGTTAGAAAGTAAAGGTGGTAAATTAGGTAGAGAAATTCCACTAGATTATTCTAGTATTTTCACTAATAAAGATCTACCTAGTATGCAAGAAAACATATCTGCTTATTATAAAAGTATTGGTATTACTAGTAAAGTTGAGCAAAAAAAATTATTTGATAAATTAAAAGATAAAAATCCAAACAGTGCGTTAGGTATAATGTATATGCGTGATGCTGATGCAAAATACGGCGGTGGTACTGGACCTTTACAATTAACTATTGGTAATTATAAAGGTTTAGGAACTAGAAAAGAACAGTTAAAAAAGCAAATGAAAAGTGGTAGTTTTAAGGGTAGTTTTGACGATTATATGGTTAAAATTGGAAAAGATCCTGTTTTTGGTTTAGAAGAAACTTTAAAATACTACAAAACACATGGTAGTAAAAAGAAATGGAATACTAAATTTTTAAATAAACAAACCGCAAAAACTCTTGGTGATACTGTTATAAATCCTGGTAGAACTTGGATTAAAGATAATGAATGGAAGGATTTTCAAACGTTAGCTACTGATAGTGTAACCGATTATAATACAAACTATTTGCTTCCTCCAGGCAATGAAGGTATAAGTTCAACCGAACCATACCAAAGAGATGGTAAAATGTATCAAATAGTTAAGGGTAAAGAAGAGGAGTATTATTATAGGAAATGGGATGAAATACAAGATGAATCTCTTTTACCAGAAGTAACTGTGAGTAGTGATGTTGAAACACCAGTAGAAGCAACGGATTCTTCTACTGAAAATTTTATTAGAAACCCTGAAGCTCATTCAGCAACTCAAACTGACGATATAACTACACAGAGTTCTGAAGCTATACCAATACCCTCTGGTTCTTCAAATTATGAAACTGCAAGTTTGCAAAAAGAAACTAATTATAGTCTTAACAAAGACAATAGCATAACTACACTTGATCCAGAAGGAAAATCGCAAGATTACTATAAAACTAAAGAAGGTAATTGGATGAAAGATAGAGCAGGAAGCGTTTATCATGATGGCCCTGTAGAAGACGAGGAATTAATAACAACTTTAAATACTGTTGTTTCTAATCAGGAGGTAACTACTGATATTAAAATTCCCGAACAAATAGTTGATGACAAACAACCCGTACAAGAAACAGATGAAGAAATATTTACGCCTCCAAAATTTACTAGCGAACAAATAACTGATTCAGAAGATGAAAAAGTAGAAAAATATAAAGGTAGACCTCATCAATTAGTAATTGGTAAAACCACTATTGATGTACCTGGAACAGGTGCGTACGAAGGACTTAATTTTACGCAAGATGATCTTATACGTAATGTAGACGCGCAGATAGATGCTGAAACTTTCGCTGCTGATGTAGAAGCAGTAACAAGCGTGGATGTTGGAAGCATATATACAAGTCATTTAAATACTATTGAAGATTGGGAAAGTTTTCCTGAAAATAAAAACTTATCTGACGTATACGATGCTGACGATTATGACCGCGCACTTCATGTACCTCCTGACATAAAGCGAATAAGATCTGAAGTTGAAAGATACAATAAAATAATAGACAATGTACTACGAGGACCTGGTGATGAAATATATGACGCTAAAGAACAAGATTTAGAATTAAGAGCTGCTATATTATCATCAATGACACCTGAAGATATATTAAAAGCAGAAGCGGATAGATTTACAGATATTGAAAAAGGATATATACGCTTAAATGGAAGAAATAAGGTTTTAGAAAATAATCAAAAGAAATTAAACCTTGAAAATGCAAAAATAATAGATGAAGGTGAGGTAGTTAAAAGAAAACAAGAAAAAATAACAAGTGATGTTGAAGGATATTTAAGTGAAGTTGATGAGTTACAAAGTCAATGGAAGGATATAAAACAAAACGGTAAATTTACATATTTTGGTGGTGTTCAAAGATGGGTACCAAATTTTCAAAACGAATTTCAACAACTTGAATATAATGAGTTTTTAGAAACAAAAAAAGATTTAGACATATGGAGAGATGAAATTAATGTAGAGCAAAAAGAATTTGAAAAAGATGTTGCTGATGTAAACGGACTTATAGAGATTTATAACGAGGAAGCAAACAAATTATATGCTAATATCGGTTTTAACCAACAAGAAATGGTTTTCACACCTTCTGATCCTAGTCTAAGATATATGACCGGAGAAGATGGTCAATTTGTTATAAGTAATTCTTGGAATGAATCTATAAGAGATTTAGGTGGTAAAGACAATGAAATGGCTAAAGCACTTGACGTTGTGTCTAGTGGCGCTAGTAATTATCTTGAGTTTAAAGCCTTTGTGAAAGTATTTTCTGGGAGCTTGAAAAAATATACATATCCAGCGGCAGCCATAATAGTTGGTAGCGCTGCGGTTATGTCATGGGCTGGCATAGGAACAACAGATTTAAAAAACATGCGAGGTTTTGGAGATAAAAAGGATGTAGATGGAATGATATCTTATGATGCAATGGATTTCCTTGCTGATGTTTTTGGTAATTTATCGAAAAAAAATATACTACCTACTTCTAACCGTCCAGGTGCAGATTTATTTTTACAAAAACCTATTGAAGGTCAAATATTACCATACATTAACAGTGAAACTGGTGGTTGGTATAAGTATGGTAAGGCCATGAGTGAATTACTTCCTTATACTTTAATGCTCGCGGGTGGTGTTAGAAAGTACGCGGCAGGAAGGGCCACTTCTTCTGCAGAACGCCTACGTGCTGTGCAAGGAGCTGGTAAAGGAAAACAATTTAGAAGATTAGGATTGGTTGATGTTGGTGGTAAAATTTCTTTAAATCCAAGCAAGTTTGTAAATAGTTTGCAAAAAAGATTTAAAATGGGTGATAGGTTAGCCAACAACTTGAAACAAATAGATTTAACTTACAAAATGCTGCTTTCTCAAAATGTTGCTTATGCTAGATCTGAAGGTTTAGATGGTCAATCAGCCTTCGCAATGGGTAGTTGGATGAGTTTAATGACGGGTATTTCTCAATCAATAATGCCTGATTACTTGTGGTTTAAAGGCGTTAAAGGCAAAAGCTTAATGAAAGGTCTTGTTAATGAGATGAAAAAAACTGCAGCATTTACTTTATCTAAAAATATAACTTTAGGCGCAAAAGCTATAGCTTTTAAAAAAGCTGGTACACAATGGTTTAGAAACTCTTTTAAAGAATTATTAGAGGAAGAATTAGATGTAGCGTTAAATGATGTAGTAAAATCTAATTACTTAGCAAATCATTCACCAGAGGTTTTTGATATTATGACGCAAAATCATTTAGTTGTTGGGACAATGATGTTAACTGGTATGCTTGGTAGTGTACAAGCGTTTAAAACACAAAAAGCAGTAAAAAACAACATTTATTATTCACTACTAAAGGATCAATCAACCATTATAGACGGTATTGGTGATAAATTACAAGCTGTTGAATCTGAAATAAAAAGACTTGAAGGTTATACTAGTTTAGAAAATTGGGAAAAAACTCATTTAAAAGAAATGAAGAAGTCTAAAGATGCTTTAGTAAAAACAAGGGATCATGCGTTTGACATTGCTAGAGCTATACAAATAGCACCTGAATATGTAACCACTGAAACTATTGATTTATTGATAAAGAAAAATAAATTAGTTGATGAAAAAGTTGAATTGTTAAAAAGTAAAGATAAGGTTGCTGTTGAAAAACAAGTTGAAGATTTAAATGCTAAAATTGAAAAAGTAAACGAACAAATAAGAACCGAAAGTTATACTGTTAAAAAAGAAAAATTAAATAAAATATTAGAAAAAAGAGGTAGAAAATTAGCTAAAGACGAGGGATACGAATATTACGAAACAAAAAGTAGAGAAGAATATCTAGAGTTTGCTAATAAAGAAAACGCTAAAAGAGCAAAAGACAATAAAGATTTGAATGATAAAATTGTTGCTTTAGAAAGAGATTTTAATAACTATGTTAAAGGAGGTCAATTAAATGAAAAAACTCTAAAAGAAATAAAGAAATTAAAAGAGAAGAAACAAGTTCTTGTACCTGATACTTTACAAGAATTAAAAGGTAAAAGAGCTGGGGGTTTTACGTATTATAATGATATAACTAAAAGACATACAATTATAATAAATTGGGATATTGCTAGAGAATCTAAAAACTTTGCAGTTGTACAACATGAAATAATGCATGCTATGTTAAGGCAAAGTTTTAATACTGCTAAGGGTCGAAAAATGATGACAAGAATGGCTATGGCTATAAGAGCTGAATTATTAGAAAACCCATCTGTAATGTCTAGATATGTTATCAATAAATTCGCTGGTTATGATGGTGGCTTAATAAACGAAGCAAATGCTGATGAATTATTTACAATAATGTCGGAGTATATGCTACAAAATAATTATAGGCTTTCAAAATCATTTTTAGGTAAAATTGGCGATATGCTTAGACTTATTGCTAGAGAGTTTGGTTATAACTTTAAAATTAACAATGTTAACGACGTAATGAACTTTATTCAAGATTACTCAAAAGAGGCAAAAAGAGGTAAGTTTAGTCTTGGAATGAAAAAAATTAAAGAAAAAGGATTAAAAGGAAGTGTGAAGCTTTCTGCGGAACAAAGAGCTAGGCTAGATGTCGAAAATAAAATTACTGGAGCGGCAAAAGTAAGTAAATCTATATATACAGATCCAAAAATATTAGAAGATTTAGGGTTGAAAGAATCGTCTAAAAAAATAATTATTGAAAACGCTAGAATAAGACAATTAATTTTAGATGAAGGTATAGAGCAAGATGGTAAAATTGTAGCGTCACCAGAGCTGCAAGACGCTTTAATAGCAAACAACATGGCTGCAGCTGTTAATTTAGCTAAGTTTGCTGCGGCTAATCCAAAAATAATGGTACTTGAGGAGGGTAAAAGAGTTGATTTTAAACAATTTTTATCTGGTTATTATAAAGAACTGACTGAATTAGCGGGAACGTATGATGCTAGTATAAATGAATTTGGTCAATACATGAACACTATACTACCGCTTAGGTATAATCAAATATTAGACGCAGAGAAGAAAGGTGAAATAGAAGGCTCTGTAAGTTTAGACGCTGAAGGTGTAAATGAAGTTGAAGATACAGACGTTGGAATATTAGGTAGGTTAGATGAAAGTGAATCTAGTTTACCTGGTGTTAATATAGCTTTTAAAGTTGGTGGAGAGGCTTTACAAAAAGAATATGAAGATCATTACGAGAAAGGTTATTTAATGATTAAAAATGGTCCATTAAAAGGTCAAAGCAGGGAAGAATGGCTTGAAGAACTGAAAGAACTTGGTTTTGTTGATGCTTTTGGAAATATTTTTGATATTAATAATATAGATTTAGCAAATCTTCAAGATTTAGCAGTTAATATAACAAGTAAAATATCAGGTATTGATTCTGATAAGTTAAATTATGTACTTAATGCTAAAGCAAGGAAAGAAGGTAAAATACCAGCTGTTAAGTTTATGGCTAATTTAAGGATAGATGAGTCAAGAGGTTCTAATGAACTAAGAGACGCTCAGTTAGCTATGAAAAAAATAGGGATGGCATTATTTGTTGGACCAGTATTAACAGAGGGTTTTGTTGGTACTACAAGCAAGCCAATAGGATCATTAAAAATAAGACCAAATCTACAAAAATTACATTATAATAAAGGAAGCAAAAAGAACAATGTTCAAATGTTTCATAAGAAACCAAATATTGATATTAAAACAGCTGAAGAATCTGCTGGAATTATAGATGGTAAATCTTTTAGAGCAGATAGAAATATATCAGCAAACGTTCATGCTTACTGGAATGCGTTTGGTAAAATGGTAGGTAGTCAATCAATGAGAAATGTTTTAGCAAAACACGGTGATTTAACTCAAAAGATTAGAGTAGCTTTAGAGGATGGTAAATCTAAATTAGCACAGTCTAAATATTATAAAGAGTCTGCAAAAGAAATAAGAGAAGAAATAATAGAAGGCTTAGAAGGAATGTCTATAAACCTTACCGGTATAATTATTGACTATCAAGAAGATTCTGATACATTTAAACAAAAAACTAAAGAATTGTTTAAAGAAACATTTGAAAATTCAAATGTTGATTATAATAAACTATATAATCAACTATTTCAAAAAATAGGTTTGTTAACAATATGGGGCTCAATGTCTGTTAGATATCAAGCGTTAGGTATGGAGGCGCCTGTGTTTAAGGATTTTATAGAAGAACAATTAGAAAATATAGCAGAAGATAGTGAAGTGTTTAATAGTATTGGTATAGTACCATCACCTGGCTTTGGTCCACTTTCTAAAAACGCTGCTTACGGGAGAAATGACGTTGAAAGAGGTAGGGCTAATTTAGCTGAATATGCGCAAGAACTTAAAAAACGAGTTCTTGATCCTAAAGATAGTATGACAATAGAAAAAGCTATGATATATCTTACTATGATGGGTGGAATGTATAAAAACGCTAGTGGCATAGCAAATAAACAATTTAGTCCGGAATCAAAAGGCTCTACTAATGTTAAATACAATTTTGTAATGTTAGATTCTAAAAGATTTAGAGCTAATGTAACTGAAAGCGCTCAAGATTATTATGATGTAATAAATTTAGCGACTGATAACTTTTTTGATATTAGTGGAAAAAAATTATCCTTATTACTTAAAGATAATTCAAATGCTTTTTTAAAAGAATTAATGAAAGACGGAATTGATGCAACTCTAGAAAAAAGAAACGCACAAGCTGATATTGCTAGAGAACTTTTTAAAGACACTATTATTAGAAATTGGAAAAAGTACGGTATAAGTGAAAACCCAAGAGATAGAATGATGTTTGCGCAGGTAATTTTTAGTTATAGTGAGGGTATGGAATCGCCATCGAGAAAAGCAGCTAAAATTTGGGGTATTGCTGAAGGTTTATATGATTTTAAAAATAATAAATATATTGGTGGTGATATAAACAAAGTTGGTTCTGACTTAGAATATGACCATAATAAACCTCATCGTAAATTAATACAAAGATCTATTGAGATTTTATCTAAAAACAATGAGATTGAATGGAATGATTTGTTTGATAAAGCTCTTGAGGATTATACTATAAGTATTATAACAAATAAACATAATAAAGCTATTAATAGTGCTGGTTTTCAATCAATAATAGGGCCTAATTATGCTGAGGGTAGTAAAATGACAGACGTAACGCGTGGTGTTTTTAACAGATCTTATAATGATATACTTTTAAATCATCCTGATATTAAACCTATTCTTGAAATTGCATCTAGAGGTAAAGTAAGAGTTGGAGATGGTTTTGTAAATGTTAAAGCACCTAAAGTTAGCAAGTCAATAGCTTACCATGAAGTTGCTAAAATGGCTAGATCAATAGAGTATACAGAAAATACTAAAGGTATAAGTATTTTAGATTTTGACGATACTTTAGCAACAACTAAGTCAAGTGTGTTGTTTACTACGCCTGAAGGCATTAAAGGTAAGTTAAATGCTGAGGAATATGCTAGAGATTATGTTGCTTTAGAAAGTGCTGGTTATAAATTTGATTTTTCAGAATTTAACAAAGTTATAGATGGTAAAGTTGCTCCATTATTTAATAAAGCTTTAAAACTTGCAAGAAAGTTTGGAACAGAAAACATGTTTGTGCTTACGGCTAGACCTGCAGAAGCTGCTCCAGCTATATACCAGTTTTTAAAAGAAAATGGACTAGAAATACCTTTGGCAAATATAACGGGTTTAGAAAATTCTACTGCAGAAGCTAAAGCAATGTGGATAGTTGGTAAAGTTGAAGAAGGATACAATGATATATATTTTGCTGATGATGCTCTACAGAATGTTCAAGCAGTTAAAAATGTTGTAGAACAATTAGATGTTAAATCAAAAGTACAACAAGCTAAGGCATCTAAAAGTATTGAATATAGTGAAGAATTTAACAAGATACTAGAAGGGGCAAGTGGTATTAATGCTGAAAAACAATTTTCTGCAACAAAAGGTAGGAAAAGAGGTGAAAAGAAAGGTAAATATAGATTTTGGATACCACCATCAGCAGAAGATTTTATGGGTTTATTGTATAGTTTTTTAGGTAAAGGTAAGAAAGGTGATGCGCAAATAAAGTTTTTCAAAAAAGTTTTATTAGATCCTTTCGCTAAAGCTATAACTCAACTAAATCAAGCTAAACAACAAATGGCTAATGAATATGTAGAGTTATTAAAAAGTTTTAATGGTATGCGAAAAAGACTTCAAGAGAAAATTATGGATGATGATTTTGTAATTGAAGACGCTGTTAGAGTTTATTTGTGGAATAAAGCTGGTTACAAAATACCTGGTTTATCAGAAAAAGATAAACAAGAATTAATTGATATTGTTGAAAGTGATGAAAAACTATTAGCATTCGCTGCTTCTGTTGGAAAAATATCAAGAGATGAAAATGGTTATATTAAACCAAGTGAAGAATGGGAGACCGATGGTATAAAGCATGATCTTTTTCAAAAATCTGGTAAAATTAAAAGAGCAGAATTTTTAGAAACATTTAAACAAAATAGAGAAATAATATTTGGTAAATGGTCAGGTAAAAAATTAGTTGGTCCTAACATGAACAAAATAGAAGCTATTTATGGTCCTGATTTTAGAAGCGCTTTAGAAGATGTGTTATGGAGAATGGAAAATGGATCTAATAGAACTTTTGGTAATAACAAAAAAGTTAATGCTTTTATGAACTGGGTAAACGGTTCGGTTGCTGCTGTTATGTTTGTTAACGTAAGATCAGCCGTGCTTCAAACCTTGTCAATGGCTAACTTTATAAATTGGGAAGAAAATAATATGTTTGCAGCGGCTAGTGCTTTTGCAAATCAAGGACAATTTTGGACTGATTTTGCTTATTTATTTAATTCTGATTTCTTAAAACAACGTAGATCTGGTTTAACAACAGATTTAAACGCTTCTGAATTAATAACACATTTAAGTAAAACTGATAATAAAGCAAAAGCAGCTGTTAATTGGTTGTTAAAAAAAGGTTTTTTACCTACTCAAATTGCAGATAGTTTTGCAATATCAATGGGTGGGGCTACTTTTTATAGAAATAGAGTTGGCAAATACATAAGTGAAGGTTTAGATCAACAACAAGCAGAAGAAAAAGCTTTTCAAGATTTCCAAGAAATAGCGGAAGCTACTCAACAGTCAGCTAGAGCAGATATGATTTCTCAAGAACAAGCGAGTCCACTTGGTAGATTAATATTAGCTTTTCAAAATACTCCTATGCAATATGCTCGTTTAATGAAAAAAGCGGGATTAGATTTAATAAATGGTAGAGGGAGCACAAAATCAAATATATCAAAAATAATATATTATGGTTTTGTTCAAAACCTTATATTCCATACTTTACAAACAGGTTTATTTGCTTTAATGGCACTTGGTGTAGATGATGAAGACGAAGAGTTAATAGATAAAAAAGAAGCGCGGGTACTTCAAGGAATGCTTGATACTACGTTAAGAGGTTTAGGTGTTGGAGGTGCTATTGTTTCTACTTTAAAAAATATGGCGTTAAAAGCGTATGAACAAGATAAAAAAGGTAGAAGAGCTGATTATACTTATGTTTTATTAGAATTTTTAAACCTATCTCCTCCAGTTGGTATTAAAGCAAGAAAACTTTACGGCGCAACGCAGAGTTGGAAATGGAATAAAAAAGAAGCTGAAGAATTAGGTATTGTAAATTTAGATAATCCTATATGGGAAGTTAGTACAGGAGTAACAGAAGCTGTTTTTAACGCTCCAGTAAATAGAATGTATAATAAATTACAGAACATAAGCGAAGCATTAAACTCTGAAAATGAAACTTGGCAACGTATAGCTGTTATTATGGGTTGGAATGCTTGGGATTTTGGTATAGACACAAGAAAAAAGACAACAAGTGGACGGGATTTGGCTAGTGGTGGATTTGAGTTTGCAGATGATAATTTTGAATTGGCAGGTGATGATTTTGAGTTTGCAGATGATATTTTTGAATTATCAAATGATGAGTTTGAGTTTGCGAATTGAAAAAACTTTTTATACTTTTAATATTAGTGTCTTGTACGAAAGAAATTGATGATCTTGGTTTTAGAGTTTATACTATTTTAGAAGGCCAACACAGCTCTGGTGTTTTTGTAAATTATGCAGAG